>JAAUYG010153251.1_pt1 | contig 11193 bp, 5 predicted proteins | sample 7278091 | NCBI WGS metagenome assembly JAAUYG01 (sample SAMN14350201, study PRJNA611818) | marine sediment metagenome | isolation source: surface marine sediment (0.6m) | place: French Polynesia: Moorea | collected 2018-08
CCCCCCCCCCCCCCCCCCCACCCCCCCCCCCCCCCCCCCCCCCCCCCCCCCCCCCCCCCCCAGACCCCCCCACTCTCACATCCCACCTACACCCTGGCGCCCCCCCCCGCCTTGTTATCGAAGAATATTGTTTTTCTAAAATGCTGCTGTTGGTCAAATATATAATTTGTATTTTATGTAGTACTATTTAGTATATTGTGTACTAATGAAGCGTAATCAAAGTAGAAAACAAATTAATGTCTTAATGTAATTAAGTGGCAGGATACAATTTGGCGACTACATTTCATTAGACATTATTTGGCTGAAGCTTACATGTAGCTCTCCAATCGGTGATAATTTTCAAAGTTGTAACAGTTGCAGTTGGTTTAGGGTCCATCATGTTTGTCATGTACCTTTTCACGTAAATATATGGTCTCACCTGAATTAACTATTAAGAAGATACAGCACAGAAAAAAAGTTAAGGATATTTGTCAAAACTGATTGAAATATTAAAATTAAGGCCAATTCACGAAACGGCACAAGACATCTGGAACATTTCAAAGTATCCTTAACATTTTTTGTAGTGTATGTTATCGAACTTTAATACGATGTGTGTAATAGGACGGTAAACTATGCCAATATGGATGACATCTACTGTATCATTCAAAAAAGCGTTGGAAACATTCTTATTCCCTAAAGTTTGATGAAATATAATATTAAGTACATGTGTAATAGTGAGTAATGTGAGTGCCAGTGAGTAATGTAATATCAGAGGTCTGTTGTGTAAAGCGCTCCTGATAGTTTATTAACCTGAAACGGCCCTATATCAAGTTAATAAATATAAATATATATATGGAATTATACAACCAAGAATGTACATTTGTGTAGCATGGTTTTATTGTATTCACAGTAAAACAGATGACATAACTGGTAGATCCATATCAATTATCAAATGTTACATATCATTTCAGTACAATATCGAGTTCACAAAACGGTCTAGCCGCTGTGTTTCTGAAAGACGTTGTTGAACCTGCCTACAAGCGTGCCAGAAATATTGAAATGTCCCAATTCCTGCAACTTGTATTGGCTAAGGTTTTCTGTGAGTACAACTCAGAGACTTTGTAACTACTTACTGTTCAGGGAACATTTGTTATACTTAATGTAAAAGACTAAACTCGTATTACAGTACAGCCTGATAGATGTAGTATTATCTCGAAACATTGCATTCATTAAACACATCTCTTCAGCCATGTCGCTTTATTTCGGTACTTTGTTATCATCTAATCCGAACTTTGTCATCATCCCAGCAAAACCATTGGTTCGGATGATTCATTTTATCTTTGTATGACTGTTTGAGCAGAGCTATTGACGTGGCGTGGGCGTCCATCATCGTCTGCCCGACATGTATAAAACGCATTTTACAATCTTATATTGAAAACAAATTAGCTTAGAGCATCGGGATAAGTCCTTAGTGTGCAAAACATACTTTTAATCATACCATGTTTTTTATGGTGGGTGAGAACTTTGGTAAACTTGATTTCGAAAGGTGTTGATCATAGAGCAATATTTTAACAGAGAAGACAAGAGCAATATTTTAACAGAGAAGACACTTTAACTTTGGAAACACGTTAACAAGGATACGTTCTAACAGGGAAACACGCTAACAAGGATATATTTTAACAGAGAAACACGCTGACAAGGATACATTTTAACACAGGGAAACACGTTAACAAGGGGATATTTTAACAGGGGAGTGCATCAGGGAAAGTTTCTTACTCAGGAGGGAGAACCATTACACTAAGATAAGATAAGAGATGAGATAACATTTATTTAACGTCGGGTTATAGTTTAAAAATAACATTAGTACAGAGCACTATTTACCGACACTATAATGACTGAAAATGGGGATGGGGTGAGCGAAATGATAGGCGATGGTGAGGCGACGTGACATGAATTACATCAAATTTAAAATACATAAAATACAATAAGAGCAGCTGCATGTGGGTCCTGCCCAGTTCTGTAAACATTTCTTATAGTTATCGATATCCACACAAGCTTTATAAGAATTTTCTAAGTTATTGCATAGCATGGAGGCTAGATACTTGAAACATTTTTGCCATAAGGAATTTTGGAAGAAGCTGGTAACCCTAAGGGTTTCATGCGGCGACCGCAAAATGGAGAACAGCTTGAATACAATTTGAATACCTCGACAACAATAGATTCCAATCGTTCAACGTACAATAAAGGTCTGTCAGCCTTACAATAGGTCTGTCAGCCTTACAATAAAGGTCTGTCAGCCTTAACTCGTAAATCACTGTACAGGGAATTAAAGTCATTAAAGATAAAACGCAGTGCTCTGAACTGAATCTTGTCAGTTTTCTTGGTGGCAACCTGGCTACTTCCTCTCTCCTCACCTGTGGAGGAATTGAATCGATGGCTTGGGACCCAAAAACTGTCGGGCGTAGATCGTTCGGCCCAAACAAGACAGGTCCACATTAAATCACCATGCATACACCTGCATACACCACCAAATCCAACTTACAGTCGGTGATATGACCATGAGTGGTTGAAAGCCGACTATAAGCCTGATTCACCCCCCCCCCCTCAGTGTTTGAGTGCCATCTGTTTTATTCCGAACTGTAGTACAGTGGTCGCAATAGTAACAAGGATGATTTGAAATGAGTGGTTCCTTAGGGCACGTGGAAAAAGTCCTTAGGACTATTTGAAAAAAGCTGAGGAATTTCTCAGTCTCAGAGTTATTGCAAGTTGGCTACATGTATATGATCTAAAACGTTTCGCACCGACTTAATCCAATGCAAATCAATTTGTTAGGTTACCTTTTGATATTTGTTGGGGGGTGCATCAGGTGAGTTAATGTGGACATGTCTTGTTTGGGCCGAACGATCTACGCCCGACAGTTTTTGGGTGCCAAGCCATTGATTGAATTCCGCCTTAATATTTGTTGGAGCGTATATAAAAAGTATTTCATGTCTCAGTAAACTACTGCTATACCATTCCTATTGCATTCCACCAGGTCAGACACCGTACGGCAAGAACAAAGGGTCTGAGATGGCTGACTTACTGAAGACAGGATACCGACTGGAGAGGCCTGAACACTGCCCTGACCAGATGTGAGTAACATTAGGATATCCAAATATCTTTTTAGACTCCCTGTACTGCTTTTTTCATAATTTGACAATTCCGTAAACCTTTGCTACACATGTACATGTTAATAGCATATTTCGGAATCTGCCGTGCGAATGTTAGTAGACGTGATGTCATCATTGCATCTACACTGTATTTGTTGCTTAACCTTCCTGCTTAGGAATAATCTCACAAATCTGATGAATATTAACTGATCCGCTTTCTGGCATAACTCAAAGCTGTCCTAGCATATGTGTGTTGTTGGTTGCTGTTTCATAAGTTCTGTATATCACTGTTTAGACAGTATATTGACATTGCATATAGAGACAATCATAAGAGTTGCTAATTCCGTGTTGGTTAACCCATTTACCCATTTTTGACACGAACTTTGTGTACCTGACCACTGTGTATTCCAGGTACGATGACGTTGTGTGGCGATGTTGGATGACTGATCCAGACAATCGTCCCAGATCCTCAGACATCCAGTCCACCCTGGAAAGCCTCTTCCAGGGAGTCGGTAACCCGGAAGATTATTATGACACGGATTATGGAGTCGGAAGGACCAGCTATGCGGGGAGTGAATATCCTCCCCCTTCTTATGAATCTGCCTCGGGTCTCTACAGTCCGACTATGTGATGCTAACAGGGGACGGTTGTAACTTTGTTTGTGTAGTCGGTGTCAGAACAATCACTAGAATTGAAGGTTTGAAAATGTAAGATACACCGGGGTGACTGCAACTAGCTGATGAGTGTATACTTTGACGCTCTGTCTGAAGGCGAAACACCACAGGGAGACTCTTTGTATTAGACTGGCCTGACTTTGAACTTTTTACAACATAATATGGTTTCGTTCAAAACAGGAGTGGGGAGGGTAGGGTTAGCTTTAAATGTATTCGAGTCACCAAACACAACAGAGGTGAGGACGATAGGGTACTCTGTGCAGACCGCAAGGAATTGTGTGCAAGCTGTATGTTGTACATGTATATAGATGTGTCGAGACAGGGTGAATGTGCCATTGATGTATCAAGTGATTCTGAAATACTTATTCCAGATGTTTGGAAAATGAATTGGGGCTCCAGATCGGTATTTGGTGCCCGCTAAGCGACCAAAAAGGGGTTTAAAACATGACCTGGTGGCCGCCATAAGATACTTGGGACGTATTTGAAGTTACCCGTGTCCCTAAAGTATGTGACCTGGTGACCTACATGTTGTATATCCAATTTAAAAATTGCCCTGGAGACCGGAATGGCGGACCTATCTGGAGCTCCATGTATACTTCACATTCCAGAAGGAGACGCTAAATAGTCTTTCTGTGCGAAAATCCTGGTTGATTGACAGATTTTGGATTGCTTGATGATGAACTGGAGGCATGTTATTTACTATCGCGAAAATAGCATAAGCATGTGCTGTAAATAGTTGGACCTCCAAAGATCAATACATGTCAATATCCCAGAAAAAAACAAGAGGCCCATGGGCATTGATGATCGCATAGTATTACAAAGTGCTGGTATATTTATACAACCGCCATACTTCGAAACTAAAGTGTGCCCAGCAAAACCTAAATAACCGTGTATAATGAAAGGTCAAAAGTACCCCTTACATGTGTATGCATGTACTGCATACTTACCACTGAAGCCCAAACTTTCATCCATTTCGCCGTACAACCACTTCGTTAGGAGGTGTTTGAAGTTTTTAATATCCTCATTACGATACAATGGTAAACATGCAATGTCGTTTTATATGGGCCATCACAATGAATGTACGGGAAAACTTCCATCATGATTGCATTCGTGGCATTTGAGTAGCAGTTGATTTTTTTTAAATCCACAAAGTGCATCGGATGACGAAAAATGACCTTGGCATGGCCATAACCATGGTCAAAAGCAACCCTTGTGTAGTGTATACATGTTTGTTATGCCCCTCATTTTATCTGTATCGCTTTCCATCATTTCTTGTCGAGATAATTGAAATTTTTATCCACCACCACACGGAACACTCAAGGAAACGTTTATTATAAAACAGAAGCGTTTTCAAATTTTCACTTCCTTAATTGCCCCACGCTAATGAAAACATAACTGTCAAAATAAGAACATAAAACTTTCCCAGAGAACCATCATATGGAACCTGTGTAAATAGCGTCCTTAATAAAATGGTAACTGTAGGATATGTAACTGTCTGAAGTTCCTAAAAAAATCCCTAACATTTTATGGGGACCTTCGTGAGAACCCTCTGTATACATTTTCGTTGATGTCAAATAAAACCTGAGAATAATAGTTTTAATTTTTCTCTCATATGGTCTCATATTACCGAAATGGAAACAAAATCCTTAATATAAATTGAACACGTCGCTTTGCTTAGATATAATAAATGCCATCATATATTTATCAGACGAAGCCAACGGCAAAATTTGACAGAAATCTGTCACTCCAGGTGGATTGAGAGAAAACGAGAATTACTACATAGGGAAGGATAGTGGACAGAGAACCCAGCTCAACATCTGAACGAAATATCGACTACATATTTATTATACCAATGGTGCAATGTAGCACATGGCACCAAACATAAATGTTTACCCCCGCCCCCACCTCCTGTACATCCCCCCCATTCTGTATAATAGACAGAATGATATAGAATCTTTATTGGGAACCTCGAAATACTCTCTAACGTGTGATACTCTCACGTGAAAATTCAGGCATTGTTTAACTCCATTCTATCTCTCACGTGAAAATTCAGGGATTGTTTAACTCCATTCTATCTATACATAAATTACGAAATTCTTCCGTACAAGGCTATTTAGAATTGTGTTCAGACATTGAAATTTCTCCTGTGCTATAGTTGTGCATTTAAATATCTTTAAACATAATAAATGTTACCTGAACATTGATCGTGCTATTTAGTTTTTGATGCGGTACTGTTTCAGTTTTTAAGCGTGAATGCTGTTACGTCCTATGCAATGTTTCCAGACCCATTTGAATTAAAGATGGAGGCATATTCATAAAGGTGTGTGGGGGTGTATCACTGGATATATTCTTGGTATGCATGATATAAACGTTTGAAGCATTTCTAGATTTCATGGTATTCAGTATAACTAGTTCTTAATGCTTCTGTGATGAGTTCGCTGAGTCCCGTGGAAAGGGATATTTTCAAGTTTCAAGTACATAAATGTATTTATACAAACTTGAAGTTATAAACAAGATTTGACTGTTGGCACATAGTGATCTATCGTGTAAGATGAAACAGCTATATGGTAAATAGTTATTTACCAGGATAACTTCGTCTCTGCGTTTTGCAAGTCTTAAAGCATTCTTCCAGCTGCAAATTGTAGGAGGAGCGTTTTGAAATTGTCGCTCCCATAGGGTCCCATGTTAACGAAAACGAAGAATATTTGTAAAAAATCAAACTTTTTTTTTTCAAAAAATTCAAAAAACGTCCGAGCGTATGGCCCAGGGGAAGCCACAACTAAAATTTGAAAGAAATTGGTGCATTAAGTTCAGAGATAATTGCGACACGGACGGACGGACGGACGGACGGACGACAGACGACGGACAAATTCCGATTTCAAGAGCTCTGCTGACATAGTCAAGCAGAGCAAAAAAAAATCATAGATAGGTATTCTAAATTGTGAACCACAATTTCCTAGATAGAAAATCTAATTGTGAACCACATATGCCTAGTACATAGATAATCTAATTTTAACCACAAAACTTAACGCTTTGCTTTATTATTGTTTACACCATAATTCCATTGTATTTATAAATATGGACCTACGTTTTCCTTTAAATATTGCTATCTACATAATAATCCCTTGATGTTTATATAACATTCTAAGGGACATAATTTGAAAATCGGGGCATATTTGGATTAACTCTTGAGAACAAGAGGTTATGCTGTCAAATAATTATAATATGAACTTTTGACAGTGTGATATCTCTGTAGTTTGTGGGTTTGTTTACATCTCCTGACTTATAAGTAAACAGGTGCCATTGATTGTGACCATTTCAGTTTCAGGATACTTGGGGTTCTTATTAACTTACTTGGGATACTTATGGGAGAAGCAATTTTGTCACTTTAAAATAACTGCCCTATGGTAGAATTTAATCATTTACATGATCATGGCCTATAATTGATTTTTATTTTAATTTTTTCTATATTTGGCACTTTTGTGTTTCATGTTTATTAACGTTTGAGCTCAGGGGTTCTGAATCTTACAAGTCCTGTAACACGATGTTCTTGGCTCGTAAATATACTAAGTAGGTCCGGTGTAGTCAAAATCTCGGATCAAACGTATCAGCCCTCTAGGAACAAACCCGCCTTTACTGGTCTTGAATAACATTAGAATATCGAAAGATCAGCATTGGTACCACGACATGTATACACATGTTTAGGCAACTAGTGAATGACCACAGAATGTATAGCGTCGTTTTTGAACATCAGTCGTTCTATGGTATAAGATGGACAAAGTTGGCGAAGGACATAGGGATAATAGGCACGCAGTTGATGGCACCTTGAACTCAAACGACGACTAGGATCTAGTGCCGTTTCTTCGTGATGGTTCCAATCGCCCATTTCACACTGGTTCTCGTAGTCGCCATACCATTCATGCAGAATGTTATCACTGTCTTGGGGTGCAGGCAGCCACAGCCGTCCTAAAGGTCGTTTTGTCAAAGGATAAATCCGCGCTAACTTTACAGGCCGTGGATTCCCCTTTCGAAAAGTGAACCACATATGAGTAGTATTTTCCACAACTGGCCATATATCTAGGAATGGCCATCTCCAACTTCTGCGGACTACGCCCGAGGGTGTAAAGACTTTGCCGCAGATCATCAAGTTGTTCGAGGAGACGTTCTTGTAGTTCAAATCCCGAAAGTTCCAATACCCTTTCAATTTCTGAAACTTGCCGATCATCTGCAAATTCTCTTGGTTCTGAATCGCCTCGATGACTTTGCACATGTCGTCATGCCTTATGACAATGTCAACGTCGTCGTCCCAGGGCAGAATGTTGTGCATCCTGTACGAACCGAGTAACGTTCCGAAATACATTATGTATGTAACGTTAGCATCGTCCATGGCAGCTGCAAACGCTTCCATCAGATCCAGATACTCTCTGTTTTCATGGGACGTTATAATTCGTGGGAGCGAGGGGTCTGAAAGCCAGGGGAAATCCATACTAAGCGTTTCGTTTTCCATTCCAGAAGTACACGTATCCTTTGACATCACATCGGTATTCTGTGTTCTAAGCAGAGAAGAGAACCGAGGGTGTTCCCATGTTGTTCCGGAAGTGATCCAAAGACAGACAGTAAGGCAGAAGAGGATTGTAGCAAAAGCGAACAAAAACAGCTGCTTTTGGTGCGGGGATCCTTCCCACATCATCGTCCGTGAGATGTGGTCATAGGCACGTGATTAGTACACAAGACTGATAAGAATACGGTATCAGTTGTAAAATTGCTGGTAGTGTCCGTTACTTTGACATTCTTCGAACTTTTGTTGTATTCAGAAAGTGTAGATCAATTAATGCTGGCAATTTATCACGAGTACTATATTCCGAATGAATATACAATTTGTAGTTTAGCACTGTCCACTTTCCTGAGTGCTTGCAAAGCTTCAGTCAAATTATTCCCATCTGTATTGTTCTGAAATGGAAAATACTATGTAGAAATCATGGTCAGATAATAAGATGCACAGTAGTAATATTAATATTCCCGGTTTCGTTAAGAAGGTACAATGTCTGAGACGTATGTAAGCAAAGTTAGTAAACTGTTGAAATTACTTTCATCAATAGAGCACGACTTCTCTTCCACGGTAGGTTCACAGGAGTGAGAGTAGTCACAACACCAACATAAATAGCAACATCGGCAAGCTAACCAATCGTGGTAAAAGTTGGAGCAGAGCATCAGAAACGGTGGCACCAGTAGCAGCACCATACACAGCAGCAGTAATAGTATTAGTAATAGCAGGGAGAGGAGCGAGGAGTAGGAGCAGCAACCCGGAGCAGCAACAGTAGCAACAGCAGTAGCAGCTCTGAGCAAAGGCGGGAAACTAGCTTTAATTTGTAAATCCGAATCTCCATGCGCTAGCTTCTCGCTGCCAGTCGCTAGGTGTGGCGACAGCGATATTGACGTCGATCGATACAAGTGAGATTGAATCCCGGGAATTGAATGTGCATGTTTTACATGTATTAAACAGGCATGGCAGACGGTGTTTGTTTTACCTAGTGTGTTAATGGCTGCTTCAAGAATGCTTTGTGAACCAAACCATGTACGTTACAGTTGCGACGTTTCGAAAAATAGTCGAAACGCGAGATTACAATCATACCATACAATTTCATCTTGGACTCTATATCACGTAGTACAGAGAGTCCTATTAGACTATTGCAATCCTTGCCTTATAAACTGTACATTTATACATCAAAATCTTTTGTGCTCGAATTATATTACTAGTAAAGTCTAAATGAGATTTTCTTATATTTTTTAATGCCGTTGATGAGTTAATTCACTGGGTAAGGCAATTTTGGCACTTCATACAAGACAAAATTGTCAATGTTTGAACAATTTTGTGATTGTGATCAATGCTGTCAAGAGCGCGCCCAGTAAAATTCCTTTGCTTGGCTTATTTGGACAGACCACATCAATCTTTTTCTATTTCCTCGCAGAGAGCGGGTACGCAGCAAGATTCACAACCTGATCATAGCTTTCACATAGCTCGATCAGATTCTTGAATCGAGTCTGAACATAAAGGCGATTAAATCCGATGTACTAGATGGTTAATAATGTAATAAGTATATTCTAGTGGTTCCATTGCATACCTTGCCTTACAAAGTGTACATTTAGGCAAAATCTTTATGGTGTATTTGTCTGCCCGAATTATATAAGTATCAAACTCTATATGAGATTAAAGGGGTTAATCTGCCGACATAGTCAAGCAGAGATAAAAATTGATTATGACAAAAATGATAGATGTTGTCATCGACTTACCAGTGGCCTGTAATGAACCGAACAGAATAGCTACAGATGAATAATCGTTACCTGAAGTATACTAGTAACCACCAGTCATGTTGGCTAAACTGCGTAATGCATGTAGTACTGTTCCGACCTAGAGATATCTTGTCGTGAGAACTTGCATTAATAAATGTCACACTAGGGGAACCAGTACGGCTGCCGAAAACTACATGACGACCAAAGGATACTTTACCGGTACTGGGAAATAGCATTTGATTAAACCGCGCCATGGGGATTATTGCGATCACTTTGTGTGTTCGTGTGTGGGCGTGTGCCTGCCTGTCTGTCTGTTAACAACATAGCTCAACAACTATTTAAGCAATCAACTTTATTTTTGGTGGAGACCTTCCTTCTGACCCAAGGATGAAGTGATTCGATTTTGAGAAAAATCGCCCCAGGGTAAGGGTGGGCCTGGGAGAGGGGGGGGGGACAAAACGTTGGCCCAATGATAAGGGATAGGAAGAAAATTTTCAAGTAAATTTTCAAGTAAATTTTCATATATCACGTACTTTAACGGTGAGAGATAGACATGTGGTTATTATTAGACATTAATACACATGTAAGAACTCATGTATGGAGAGTCAAACTGCACCATTAGATTTGACCTTGAGTGATTTTGAAATGTCATAGTCAAGCTCACCCAGATTTCAAAGCCTCATACCTCGTAGGTTCATCCTTCATGTAAGAGCTTCACGACAACTTAGTCTTTTTTTTTCGCCGAAGAGGGTGTCTTGGGTGCGAATCGAACCCGGGAATTTTCCGTTAAAGAAAAATATCTAATTCTATGTAGCATACAGAGCCAGCGCCTCTATCGCTTTCGCCATCGAGGCTGATGGGATCGTCGGTCATTTGGTCCATATTTCAGGTCAGCTCGCTATCCTTCAATGCAGTAAAAGGCAAGGCCAGTGCCTCCTAAATATGAGTAATGCTCATACACCATATTGTAGCGCGACCGCCCCCGCGTAGCATAGTGGTTAGAGCGTCCGGTCGGGGTGCGGGAGGCCGTTGTTCGATCCCCCGACCGCGTCACACCAAAGATGTGAAAAAATGGGAGGCTTGTGCTTCTCAACTTGGAG
>JAAUYG010100130.1_pt1 | contig 11191 bp, 14 predicted proteins | sample 7278091 | NCBI WGS metagenome assembly JAAUYG01 (sample SAMN14350201, study PRJNA611818) | marine sediment metagenome | isolation source: surface marine sediment (0.6m) | place: French Polynesia: Moorea | collected 2018-08
ACTGTGAAACATGATTGAATTGATGTAATATTATTGCCGGTGTTTCATTAAATATGCAAAGTGTCATTGTGAGTTTCGTTGATGAGGATGGTTTTGATCTATCTGTGTCACACGCGTTGTGAAGGTTAATGTGCTTCTCTTGCATGAATGAACCTGTAATAAATGATATTTGTCTCTCATTAGGGGCCAAAAAATTTGGTAAAAGAGTTCACGTGGATGTTCTTGATTCAAATTTGGTCTCCGGAAACAGCAGGTCCGCCAACTTGGTGCTTTCCTGTTGACCTGAATTTATTTCGGGGAAGCTCTGGATTGATCGTTCCCAAGTTCGTCAGTGTTTTCAATAAAGGTTACGGCGAAGGAAGCAAACGTCTGAACCTGAAGGACCAAAGGTCTCATCTCTGTTCATGGCAAGCTTTGTGGCTTTGTGCTGGTCATTTGCAGGGAGAGCTCCAGAGTGCATGTTGCGCTGTTGGTGAATCCACTGAGTGGCGTTTTTCTTGTGCAACATCGAGAAGAGCGTTCCTGTTCTGCAACAGATGCAAAACAAAGGGAACACTCAAAGATAAAACCCGATAAAATATGCATTAACTCATCAAGAAGGTTCACAAAAGTTTCTTCCATGTTTCTCCCCTTGTGGATGTGAATTCCTGTCTGTCAGGAGGTGCACTCCTCACCCGGCGCCGTGCTAGGAGCAGCCGCCTTTGAACTCCAGGTTCAGGGCTCTCAACAACGAACTTCACAATGTACAACGAGCTCCCACCATGGAACTGGGTTGAACTGAAGGAATAGTGTTTACTTTGGCGACTGTATGTTCCATGACCAACAACAGCGCGGGTGTCCAGCTTTCCATTCAATTTCGCCAAGAAACTGAGAAACAAATTCCTTTGCATGTTCCAGCAAGGTTTCAGTTCAGGACACAATGGTCCTTTTCCAGAGTGCACCAATGCCATCAAAAGGAGGACAGCGAACTTGAATGCAGCCTGTGGGTTTGACCATTCAGTGGAGTCACGACAGAATAACCAGGCGTGTCACGCAACATGTGTCTCGCGGCAAGTCAATTTCGTTGCTGCATTCAGCGGACAAGGGTTTCTTGTAGGAGTTGGGGGAAAGCTACAAGACTGAACCGCTGAACCCTTGAGATCAAAAAGAGTTCGTTCTTTTGGGACAAATGCCCACCTGCATCGCAGGCCAAACAGAAACACGAACTGGAGATGGGATGGTACTCAACAGAATCCTGAACCAGAATCGCGATTTCTACGGTGCAGATCTGCGGTTTCAGCCACTACTCAGCACGATAGACTGGATGTTGAAACCTTCACGTCATAAAACTCTTAAATGCCAACAAATACCATCTGAAGTTGTTTTATGTTCCATGGAGAAAAGTTCAGCTTTTACTGGATCTAAATGGCACGATAAACACTGCAGGAAACCAAGCAAATACTTGGTGTTTCTCCCATTTTGAGTTTTTTTTCACCGCAAGACCAGTGTCAGGAAGGAAGCTGTTGTGGAGGTGACACACCAAGGTGTTGGCCACCCAGGTCATCAATTCGTTACACTGGCGTGCCGAGGTTGTTGTTCTTGGTACACAAAGGTGTCTGTAACAGACCAACCCTATTCTTTTCTGTGACCACACCAGAATCGTAAAATTTGATATTTGTTGGTCAACGAAACTGAGTAACCTTGGTGCACTGCACAAGCAGTTTCTCGGTTGCCTTGACAACCGCATCAACAAAACCAGACAGAAACAGCTGATGAGTGAAGCTGTAAGTTTTACCTGGGACGTCCTGCTCAGTTTTCATGACTGAAATTTACTGCAGTAGTGACGGAAAGCCGTTAGTCAATCCGAACCTGAGCAAAACAGATGAGACGTAAATCTCGCAGCTCATCAACACTGCGAATATGACCCACAAACAGCTATTTACAGCGATAGACCCGTCAATTGGTTCCACGAATTTTCTCACAAATTATCAGAAAGTAGCAGAAAACCAGTCACAACAAAGAGTTCAAAGCAATAGAGTTTCTTTCAGCAAGAAAGAAAAAAGTCCGCAAAATCCCAGCCCCTCTAACCAAATTGCTAAATCTGCGCCTGAGAGGACTCTGCGTTTTTCAGATGACCTCAATACGAACTGCTGAACTGGTTAAAAGCCTTCCTTGACCAGACGTGAGACTGGATGAAATTTCACGTTTGCCTCACTTGTCCCTGCAAGCTGATCTTTCTTTGAAGACTTCCTTAATGTCAGTCTCAAATCTTTTGCGATCAACTGAACTTACCAGGTTGGGACGATCAATTTCATGTTTTCGGAGTCGGAAGTGAAAGAAAGCGCCGCAAACTTCAAGCTGCTAAAATCAATGACTATTCTTCTCAGGGTATATACGCAATCAATGACCACTAATTTGTGAATTTCCTGTCCTCAAAGAAGATGCGATGCAGGCAACCTAATCCCCTCTGGATGCCAATAAATTTTACAGCAAAGCAAAACATCTTGTCACCAGGTTTTGTGTTACCAAGAGGACTTCTGTCTAAAATCCGCCTTTTTTGACAGAATACAGCCACTAACCAGTGCGAATTGGCCGCGAGGAGAGTTGCGTGAAATGAAATTGACTCGTAACGCCATCTGGTGGGCAAAACACAACACCGGTTCAGATCGCTGAATGCAGCAGACATCCACTGCAAAAGTCCTCCAAATGTTTTTGCTTTTACTGCCATCAAAAATCAAAACGAAAATGAAGTCGAAGTTGCGACAGAAGTCTCTCACCTGCTTGTTCAAAAAGAAGTTCTTCGAGACCGTTGATTTTCTTTTCTTCTGAGAACAGTGGAAAGGACAATGCAGGCAAGTCACTGATGTCACTGAAGCTGATTGTCCCACAAGAACTCTGAACCTCAACACAAGTCAGTTGTATATAACTTCAGCTGACTTGACAAAAATTACCAAAAAGTTCCTGTGTCAACTGTGAATAGAATTCCTCGTGAATCTCATCAGAATAGAGATTAGAAAGAAAAGGTCAATGTTCAGGTTCCTGAAATCATGTGAAGCTGCTCATCAGACAATGTAGGATTCTTGAGTTACATTTCATCTGTGAGACAGGCGGATTTGGAGAGCCGTGCAGACTGGAACCGCAACCAGCTTTCTTCAGTGTTCCAGTTTAAACAATGCTACGCGCAGCTTCGCTGAAAGCCTGCTGGGATGTGGCGCTTTCACCAGAAATGCAACTTAGTCAATGAGTAAACCTGGACTTCCATCCATCTGCATTGCATTCGGCAGAAATCAAATCCAGCTCACTATCAATTGAAAAAGGAAAGATGTGTCAGACATCAATGAGATTGTTTCTGGAGAAGTGTGCAAGTTCTTTCTCAAGTGCATGTCTTTTAGACACACGGATTGCACGCGACGCATGACTTGGCCACATTGTGGATCATGCATGTTGATTCCTGTCCGTTGCACAGCAATCCGCTCTGCGCAATGTGGAGATTCAGTGAGTACGTGGCTGTTAATGTGTCCACCCGATTCTCAATTACCAGTATTGTGCCCCAAAAAAGAACGCCCAAGATGAAGAAGAGTTGGGTTCCTTTCTCCTTCCATAGCCGCCACAACACACTCGCACCAGAAAAGTTTTGGTGCAGACGGAAGCTGCACAGTTTCTTCCGTGTTGCCACTTTGTTACCCATCCATTGCCTTCAGACATTATATGGCTTGCACCTTGACAGGGAATTCCCAATCATTGATGCAGTTCGTTTGTTCCTCAGACACTGTAAGTGAACCCATTTGCTTTTGTTGCGAGTTTGCACAATTTTTCTCACCTTGCAAGTCAGAAAAATGAACCAAGGAACCAGCAGACAACGTGGACAAAAATATTTGCTGTTTAGTTGAAACATAAGTCATGTCACAACAACCTTGGGAAGAAAACGACACATCTCAATGAAGGAAAGGGGAAACCTTATCGAGGCACAGCAGCATTTGTTACAATGGCTTCAGGCTGGCTGCAGTTCGAATTTTTTCTGTGCACAGAACTTGCTCGGGCATTACAGCTTTTTTCTCTCTGTTTGGACAAATACACCTAAAAGGAAAGCCACCCCAGGCCGAACGCAACATCAGAGGAAAACTGAGTCGCTCACTTCCTCTCCTGCTTTCAAAGTTCTTGTGCTGTAGAAACACAACCTTTCCGCCAAAGCATTCTGTTTGATTAACACTTGTTGGGAAAGGTTTGTGGGTGAGTTTTCTTCTGGATCCGCTGCTGAGTTTCACACATCAAAAAGTAGAAATTTGTTTCACATGGTCCAGGGATGGAAAGTTATTGGTGTGCGAAAAGAAACGAAATCCGTCCAAGGAAAATAATTTTCCTTCAAAAGATGTCTTGACACATGCACGAACTGGCTGTTTTCGCATCGAAAGCCATAGCAAGGAATCTAAAGACCAGCAACAGGGTGAACATTCAAGCGCAAGTGCGAATGCACATCGAAAGATCGGAAGCGCTTGGTCTTCAGCGAGTGCTCCTCGTCCATCATGAAAGCGTGAAGTTGTGCTTTCTTTTTTACAACTGACAGTGGTAACTTGGACACAATTTTTCGGTCGAGTAATTTTGGTTTTCTTTGTTGTTCTCTTTGCTAAGTCAGAGGTTACTACACCGTGGGCCAACAAGCTTCTGGCGCAGCATTTTGTGGCCTCATTAAGGCGTTGCCTCTGGAGAACAAAAACTTTTCAGGGATCCAACATCTCAAAATGGTGGCTGAACAATACCATTTTTTCTGTACACAATTCATTTCAAGAACAAGAGCCGTTTTGACGAAATCGTCATGTAGGCTGCGTAACATTTGCCTCTGGAAAACACATTCGTCCCTTCTTGGGATTCCCACGGCTGGATCCCATCCAAATTCCCAAACACCTTCCACCGGGGACAACACGGAGAATGAATTCATGTGGTTATATATCAGTCAGCACCCACTCGGTCACGGAAGTCACAATTCTGTCGACAGGAAACGCTTCTCAAGAACGACAAGAGAGAAGTTTCCGACGGCATCCACAGTGAGACATAAATTTCACCTTGTCATTGTCAAAAGTCCTTGTTCCCAATTCTTTGGGCGATGTGCTGTAAGTGGATTTCAATGGTTGTGTGAAGAGAGCCGTCATTTCGGCGACGGCAATGAACAAGGTTAATCATAGTGTAGATTCAGACGATCACACCATGTGGTCCAGAGAGGAATATTATTCATCATTCATGCTACTTTTTGCTTTTTGCCTCGGTGGCGTCATTTTGTGCTCCCAAAACGTATCTGCAGCTAACCTTTCTTTCTGTGTTTTTTTTCCTGGAGAGGTTGGGCGAAAATTGGGCTTATGCAATGAAATCGAGTCTCAAGACACGCGCTAAGCCCAAGTGCCATCGCGAATCCTGGCGCGGCGATAACGCCTTTGAGGCACCAAGGCCAAAGAGAAACGGTTCAAGGTTATTTTGCTTCTGAATTAACGCAGAAAGAAGATAGGACACGAAGACACCACGAGTCAATGACACAGGTGCAATAAAACATTGTATGTTGGCGCACAGGTTGAAGGCGCTATGGCTGGTGAGTGTCGTCGCCTGGTGCTGAGGAAGCCCTGATGATCAGGAGGCTGGGGTCGGGAGTTGAGCCACGGGCTGGCGGCGTGGGAGAACCACTGCAACACACGTTCCACCCCAAGTAAAAACACAGTCGCCTTTTAATGCTTTTTCTGGTCTTCTTGGAAAGTAATAGGAACTCTTTCGTTCTGCGCAACGGCAAATAACGAAGTGACGAGTTGCGTCAACCACAGCTGAACGGAATCTTGACAAACCGGAGCTGATTTAATAACTCGGCCGTCTGCAAATGGACTGAAAACTTCTCGCTTTCTTGCAATAATGAACAGACAGATCCCACAAGCAAATCATTCCGTACGCGTTTTTGGCTGTGAACGTTATTTTCCTCAACATTTTTCCGTGATGGTGCCCAGTCTCCTAGAACGATGCGGCGACTTTCCCACAGTCTCCCCGCCACGCTCAGTGACCCACTACCATTTTTTACTGCACACAATACATCTACCAGGGCTGCCTGAAAATCGCTTTGCCCCATTGTCAGGTAATTCACCTGATTCGCAGTAAATCAACACGCTAATTCGATCTGTGCTGATTTCATAGAATGTTTCCTTGCAAAGAATGGAGTTAGGAGTGTGGCACAGGGATCTAAGTCCCGTGCAACTCTTGGGTGAACAGGACGCATATATATCAGGTAGATTTCACTTCTGGTTGCAAACGCGAGATGATGGTTTTGCTGAGATCATTAGATCAGTGTCCAGTCCAATAAATGAATCAAAACGAAACAGCACATTTCTGTGCTCAGAAAGTTTCCAAAAGAAAATTTCGTTTCAAAGAAATGAATCAAAACGATTTGTGTAAATTTATGTGGTCAGAAAATGTTTCCCAATGAAAACATCGTTCCAAAATTGCCAGTGACATCTTGGCACAAAGATTTATGGATTACCAAAATTTATCACAAAGTGATGCGTACCGAGAGTCATTGTGAAGATGTCCCAGAGATCCACCTCTCTGATAACCTCAGCTTTCATGGCCAGTGGAGTGAATCTCTCAGGCAGCAAAATATGATTCATTCCCCTGTTCTACAAAGTGGCAGTTGCAGGAATAGAAGACGAGACAACTGTGTGAAAGAGGTTGCAGAGAAATGCAAGAAGATAAATGTGAAAATTGGAAAAAGAAGAATTTTTCCCGACATTGATTCCAAATGGCAACAGAATTCTCTCAAACGGAAAGTTTCTCTTGAGAAACTAGACGTTGGTGACGACGCTTTGCAATTTGTTCTCTTAGGTTACTGATTGCCATTTCATCTTAAATGGCAAAATGGTCCGTGACAAAGTAAGCGGCAAGGTATTCACTTGCTTATCCTGGAACCTCCGGGTCAAAATGTCGCAAAGCCTGTCATTCCTGACCTGTAATTCCTTTCAAACTCGAGCACTCATTGCCTTTCTGGTGTTTCTCGGCATTCCAAAACTGCCAAATTTGGCACGTGGGGGGCAAAGTTCATTCGCGTTGCCCTGTCGCTGACAAAGTGTTCTCATCGCTGGAGGCGAAACTTCAAAAAATACTCTAAAAGTGACCAATTTGCCATTTGTTTGCTTTTCACCAAAATAGGTATCTCCATGCCTGGCTTTAAAGGCTCGTTCCCACGGTTTTAGCCATGGGGCTATCATTTTCAAATTCCCCTTGCCACTGTTAAGATTCCCTGATGGAATTTCGTGTTGGTTTTACAAGTCATGAAAGGAACGACGGGGGCAGGACTGAAAAATTATCACTTAAGTGCTTCAGCCTTTGCACTCCTCAGTTCATATTTTATTCGGGACCACTGAATGAAAAGTGTACATCATCAGTCTTGTTGTTCAGATCAAATGTAAACTGTGCTGATGCCATAAGAGGGTGAGAGATCGCTTGCTACAAAAGTTTTCCTGAGATTATGAAGTGTACTAAGCTCATCAAAAGAAATAAATTCTCATGTCAAACCCAGTGAAGGCAATTTCTTCAACCAATACACATTCAAAAAAGAAATATTTCCTTGCTTGTTTGAGTGAATTTTTGTTTTGTTGTTTTGTGTCATTTTGGTTCCGAACAATTCGTCGTTTATTGTCAAGATGCAGAAAGCAGAACGAGGAGGCTTTGCAGAAAATACAATGAAAAGAACGCGGGCTTCTGCTTGGAAGAAAAGATTGTTCTGAAATCCTTCCACATTTAGATCCGCAGTTGGGAGTGGAACATCTGTGACCACAAAATGGCAGGATCCGCCATCTGAGCGGCTTCCAACATTGCATTCCAGACACGTTTTTTGTCAAAAAGAAGATAAAAAGAAGCGTACTCTGTCGTAAGTACAGGAGGTGTGATCTTCAGCATCAGGTCCCTGTTTGCACTTGCGTGACCAAAGTTACGGGACGAAAAACACGGCAAAAGCTACAACCGTGGAGTAACTCAGTGTTGTAGTAACCTCCGTGTTTGCCATATAAATCACACCTATTTGTTCAGCCACTGAAGATTTATGTCTTCAAGTTAAATCTTCTGATGTGGCAAACAAGAAAACAACGACGAGACTGTATACAACCCTATTTTGGGGATTGACGATGCGGTTTGATGAGAAGTTTCGCATGAAACACGCCAACAACCTTGGAAAAATTAAAACATTTGCATTGCGTTGTTTTTAAAAATCAAACGACTTGACAGTGTGAAAGGACCTTTTTTTCCACCGCGAGTGTGTCCGTCCATGCAGAACTTTTCCGGATGCGGGCCCTTACTGTTGGTTCCTTGCACCCACTGCAGCACTGACACAACCTCAGCCAACTGAAGTGCAATAATCTTTCCCAAAGCAGAAAAAACTCCCAAAATTTGCGTGACAGAGGATCTGTGTCTGAATGGTGCTAGGTTTTGCACAATCTTAAAATAATGTCGCGTGTCACAACCCTGGGAAATATGACAAAATTGATCTCACACATGATGATCCTCTAATCTTTGAACGTCGCCCAATTAACCCTGGGTGCGGGGTCCCAATTTTGCCGTTATGTCATGCAGAAAGTGAGAACATCACGTCTGGTGTTGTCTGCATGCCAGTGCAAAGACACCAAGAAAGACAGACATAGTTGTCCTCTCACACTCACTTCTGGCGCAAAACACCAAATCCTTATTGATCAGTTCCTATAGCTTCAGACAAGAGCACATCAAGGTAACCATGGCCGGCCATCCACCGACATGAAAAGAACTGAACAGTCTCAAAGTCGAAAAAAAACTAAATAAGAGTTTAGCAGCTGTGGGGAGCGCATGTGTGGAGGGGTGGGGTGACACATCTGTCCACGGAGGACGAGATTGTGGTCGAACATCAGAAAACCCAGTCTTGCAACAAGGGCGCTCATCAGCGTCGAGCCAGCTGGGCAGTGCATTGGGGGGGGGTCCGCCAGTGGACAGTGCGGTTGGAGGGAAGGAGTCTGCAAGGATGGATGCTGACCACAATCGCCACACATGACTCTCCAAAGCGTGTTCAGCCGGTGTTCAGCTCCGCACGGCCTAAAATCGAGACAGAATGACCTTCAATGACTTCCGTTACTGCGATGAAAAGGTTTTGCGCAATTCACACAGCATGGCCGAGTTTTGGCACTTCTGTTGGTGACAAAGGGTCTGCTGCCGTATCAATTTGTGTTGAGGCAAGAGAAAACAATTTTAACCCGTCACAAATTTAAATCAGCAGAGGTGAAAAAGGCCGAGGATAAAATGTGGCATCCGGCAATCACCAAAATATTTGGTGCCCTTTTTTGAACCAGCAAAAAACCACAAGACCCTTGGAACAACTGCCAGGGTTCCTTGTTATGGTCAAAAACCATCTGGAGTATCTTTGGTATGGTTTTGAAAGAAATCAGTCTGAAGATTCAGGTGCGTTAAATTTATACAGAAACTGTGCAGCGATCAAAGAATACCTGACATACGGAGGGTTGGTGGGTAGTTTGTCCGTTAATTGCCAACAGTTGTCGGGGAGTAAAAATTCCGGACATGGCGGACACGGTCAGGCGAAGGAATGAGATGTTTTGGCCGCGGGCGCCAGGGAAATTCCCAGAATTACCCATTCTGCTTGACCACAGCAAAATGATATTCATATCACTCACAGAAACGCCAAAAATGCTGTCAGAGACACAATCATTTCAAAAGTTGCAAGAACACCTCAAAAGAGGAAAAAGTCCCTCTTTTGGATCTTTCTTCAAACGATATTGGAAATGAGCAAAGGAACTTCCTCGTGAGCGTCAGCCCCAATGCGCTTGTAGGCAGAGCCTGTTGAAGACAAAAATAGTACAAACCAACACATTTACGTTGAAAATTTCTTGTGCCAAAATATTATTCCACAAATACTGACAGAAAGGTTTGCCAGAGCGTATTCACAAAGTTCAAAAGTGAACTCTTCTCAAAATGCTTGTGTGGCTGCCAAGCCGCGTCCAAACGAACAACTTGGAGATCCTTTGAAGTATCATTTGGCATTCTTTGAGCAGAAAAAAACCTAAAGATGGCATTTTGAAGGTAAACACGTCCAATACTATGATGTTGATTTATGCTTCTTGTAGTACATCCTATGTTTTCTTCTAATAGCCAGCGGACAGCGTGGAACAAATTAGAACGCAACGCTGGCAGCGATTCCACAGGCGCAGCAAAGGAAAACGCAGAAGTTAACGCCTCACACTCAATTCTCTTTTCAATTTGTCTGCCTTGAGACGGAAACGAAACAAAACTTCAAACGCAAGCCCTGACCAACACCTGCTTTCATCAGTTTGAAAATCCGGGGGTAAAATCTTGACAGTACATATATAAAAATTTTTAGCATTCTCAAAGAAACCCAGTGTTCAATCTGAATATCACTGACCTGTCCTCTAAACTTCTAAACCGTGTGTACACGTTGCGGAAATCAATGTCCAAAGGCCATTCACACAAGCCACGAATTGTGGGAGAACTGCGTGGAAACGAATGACAATTTGTGCTTGGTGTGAATGGCCTTCAGCCATTTTCAAAGAGGCCCTGGAAATTGAAACTGGATTGTGAAATCGCTTTTGAGTCACTCCAACTTTGTCGACCAAAATTTTCGCCGATTCAGATTTGATTTGGAAGCACAGGGCGAGAAGAACATGAACCTGAAACAAATATCTTTTTGTTGCCAATACAAAGTTTTTGCCTGATTTTTCTAGTGATACCTCGATACAACACTGCCATCAAAACTGCCACGACATCCTTGCAAATGCCGCCACCACCAGCGAATCTTGAAAAAAATACAAAAACTCACCGTTGTCGTTTATTCCAAACTCTTGACACAAATTGTCGCTGAATGTACGAGAGAATGATGCGTTGCGAAATGTCCTGTGTGACAGAACTTCGTGGCTGAAGACGAAAAAATAGAGATGACTTCTGCCTGATCAGAGTACCTTGCGTCAGATTTCGAGTCACTTGCATGAGTCTATTTCTGATGCTGTCTCAATTACGGCACAAAATGAAAGGTGCTTCTTGCGTTTGAACGAAAGAGTTTCCAGACAGAATTCGAGGAACGCTCAACAGATAGCTAAGTCAATGTGACACAGAAGTTGGAAACTGCAAGCCAGACAAAGTGGTGGGGGATTTTCAATTTATCAGTTAGGAGTTACAACAGATTCCCCACAACCGTGTC
>JAAUYG010247830.1_pt1 | contig 11189 bp, 9 predicted proteins | sample 7278091 | NCBI WGS metagenome assembly JAAUYG01 (sample SAMN14350201, study PRJNA611818) | marine sediment metagenome | isolation source: surface marine sediment (0.6m) | place: French Polynesia: Moorea | collected 2018-08
CATTCAAAGATAAACGGTCGGTAACCATGGCAACGACCGCAGCCGTCAGGACCGATCCGCATCCCCACGGCGTACACCTTAGTCCTCTGACTAACGCCACCGACCAACATAACAGTCCGCTGGCCCACATGGAACTCCGTGGAGCCAGGCATCTTATTCCAGAACGCCTGCCGTCCGCTAGGGAGCGGAGGCACAGGACAGTTGGGCTGAGAGTCGTGGACCTGCACAGAGACACGGTAGACACAGTACACAACCTAGCAGCCTACCTCAAGAGACTGGATCTAAGTTTCCTCCATCTGAAAAGCGTACCAGAGGAGCTATTAGAGAACCTCGCCACTCTGGAGAGGCTGGATATTGACAACAACGAACTGACATCAGACGGCTTTCCTGATCGCTTTCTGGACCTGGAGAGCCTGATAGAGCTCTCCGCACACAACAATAAGCTCACCTACATACCAAAAGTCATACGGAAGCTGAAGACCTTGCATCGCCTAAAAATCAGCAACAATGTTCTGAAGAAGCTGGACGGCATAGACAGGCTGAAGAAACTGCAGATGCTGATTCTGGATAGCAACCAACTGACGACCCTAAACAAAGAACTCTTCAGTGCAGCCAAGAGGATGGAGATCATGCACTGTGCCAGCAACAAGATTGAGTTTATCCCTAGTGATATTCGACACATGCGCTATCTACGTGATCTAAATATCGCCTGCAACAAGCTGACATTTATCCAACCTGAAGTGTTCACATTACCCCGTCTCGAGGTCCTGAACGCTAGTGGGAATGCCATCACTAGGATCCCCACAGTGAACGCACGCTCCCGGAAACGGAAGTTAAATTCCATCGACCTTTCAGATAACCAGCTGGCTAAATTTCCCGGTCAGCTGATGTTTATGACGGATAAGCTCGATCTGTGTCAGAACAAGATAAAAAGCATCCCTCTGTCTTTGATAGACAAATTGGATCAAGTACCGGACTTGGAACTACATCTTGAAGATAACCCAATGCAGACTCCTCCAGAGGAGGTTTGTCAGTGTGGTCTCCGGTCAATCAGACAGTACTTCATGGAGATAAAGAGCAGTATGAAAATATACCAGGGACTCAAAGTTCTAGTGCTTGGGGAGTCCAACCAGGGAAAGACCAGTCTGGTGCAGACTTTGGTTGATCAGCAACCGCGCCTCACTGAAGACGAGAGAACAGTCGGGGTGGACATGTTCGACTATACAATCGATATGGAAGAGGGGAACCCTCTAGGGAAATATCTCAATCTGTCGTTGTATGATTTCTCAGGAAACGAGCGCTACCTGTTGCAACATGGCTTCTTTATACAACAGCCCGCCTTAGTCCTTGCCGTGTTCAACATCGCTGAGTACGACGACAACAACTTCCGGTCGCTGCTGGGGCGTTGGATCGATTTTATTATTGCCCATTCCAATAGGTTAGTACTGTTGCCTGTAGGGACACACGCTGATCGGCTGCCCAAATCCAAAGTCCAGGAGGTCTGCCAGAAAGTTCTGCCACGGATATATGGTTATATTGACTCACATCGGAAATCCGTGGAGGCAGAAATCAAGCGAATCAAGTCTAGGCCATACATTTCTCCTGCCCTGTCTGAACAGTTGAAGCTTTACATCAACCTTACCAAGCTCCAAACACATGTCTACGATAAGGTTCTGGCCGTGAGTTCGGCAAAGTTCGCTGGCTTCGCTGACCTCCTTAACGCTATACAAAGCATGGCCGAGGATGACGGGATCTTCCCGCACGTGCTGAGAGAGATTCCGACTCTGTGGGGGGAGGTTGAGAACTTCGTGGATGACAGGGGATATGCCATGCAAATTCCAATGATGGAGTGGGATAAGTACGAGGAAGAGGTAACACGGCGATTCGGCATGAAGCACATGATCCGGAGCATCACCAACTACCTGCACGACACCGGGAAGCTTCTTTGGTATTATGATCACCCCATACTGAAGAACTACGTCTTCTTGCGCCCATCATGGTTAGCTGACGTCGTCAAAACCGTGTTCCGCCACGACGTAGCGGAGCTGGACTACTCAGTCGAGGAAAGCTTCAAGCAGATGAGTGTCTCGCAAGGAAAGCTTGAAAAAATGAAGAAGGAGATTATCGAAGAAGGGATGGTGGATGTGGATTACATCAAGAGCCTGTGGTCAAACTACTTCCCAACTGACTTCAACAAGCCGGTGTATGAGGTGATTGAGATGTTACTGGAGCATTTTGAAATCGGGTATGCAGAAATGGAGAAACCCAAGCGGCATAGAAAGGCATCTGCAGCTTCTGTCAGCAGCCAGTTCTCCGTGAGATCTGCTGATCATGGAGAAAGACGCAGGGTGCGTACGGAATCGGCGGGAAGCATTTCCAAAATGAGCTCAACGGAGAGCCATGCGTCGGTGAGGTTCCAACTAGACAAGGACCAGTCGCACGCCAGCAAGAAAAAGAAATCGAAGACCAAGGCTAAGTCAAAGGCCACAGAGGAGGAGAAGCAAGACACACCGGTTTCCCCAACAACACCCCACAAGGACGATCCGCCGCCAAGGATTGCTAAACTCGTGATACCCTGGATACGTGACGTCACCCAACCTTGGAACTTCAGAGAGGAGTATAAGACATATATTACCAATCCCAGTGTCGCCGCTGTGTTTAGATTTCCCAGGTTTACACCGCCAGGTTTCTTTGCCACCCTGATAGTGAGAGCTCAGAAGGCCCAGCACGGCCTCTCTCCACTCTACCAGTGGAGGAACGGGCTGTATTCGCGTCACGAGGAACGCGAGATCAGGTTCTATCTCCTAAGAATCGAGCATGACGACGGCGCCAACTGTCTACGCGTGGAGGTCCGGCATGAGCGTAACCATAGCGACCAAGAACAAGATGGCGTGGAGGACGGGGACGTTGACGCAGGCGGTGACGTCAGCGGAGTTAATGCCTCGGAAGAAGACGAAGACTGCGAGAGAGAGGAGAAACACGTGGAAATTCTCTGGAAACTATTCCTGCCTTATCTTCGAGATGTGGAGGAGCTCATATCAAAGTTTTCCGGTATGCCCATAGCAGTGTCGCGTGTATAGTTCCCACTGGCAACATCATTTAAAGCTGAACATTAAATACTGTTCCAGGATCGAGTAAGCCGCTTAGCTTTTTCAATGGCAGCCAGTTGGGTCAACCTAGTGTTACTACTAGCAGAAAGTGAATAACTATTATAAAAGGCAAAGAAAAACATAACTGAATAATATGAAATGAAAATCTTAGATGTGATATAAATGGTAAGTCTTCAATCTTCTTGCAGGAATCCGGGTAGAGAGGTACATGGAATGTCCGTACTGCCACGCGCTAGCTTTCCTCGGAGAATGGCTAACCCCGAAAGAGATGCAGAGCATCCGCAGTAAATCATGTGACTACTGCACCAAGGACGTGCCTACGGCCTACCTGGTCCAGCCCAAGGAAAAAAAGAGAAGTAAGCATTGCATGGTGCTGAACAAATGTTTAAAGTCTGCTGAATATAGCAATTCACATAAAAATGATCTCAGAGCGCATCCGATTGGGCACATATAGTATAGTAGTACTCTGGAAGGGCAGTGGATACTTAGGGTGCTTACGACTGCTTATGAAATTGTTAGAATTTAGGGGCAGTGTGTTTTTGTGTCTCAAACCACACACTGTGGTTAATTCAGTAAAGCTTACTGAACAGCATAAAAGGAAAGTGAAATCACTTTTTTTTCAGTCGAAGAATTCCTTCTGCAGAAGTTAATGAAGGACGCAGAGAAGCGACGCCAAGCAGAGGAAGCTGAAGAGAATGAAAGTGTTGACGTGACACCATCAATAACCAGCAACCCGGAGACGCCAGGTAACATGCCTCCCGTAGGAACCAAGATTCCGGCGGAGTCTCCAACGGAAACCGGAAATGCCGTGTCGGGTATTGGCCAGGAGAAATTACGTACGGTAACAAGCCCGCGCTCCAGGGAAAGGAGGACCAGTAACAGAAGCGACGATTGGACGAAACATCCCAACATGGCGCCGTTGCAAGAAGAACTCGACAATTCGGATTTGGACGGGCTTAGTGGGGGTGAAAACAGCGGAACATGTGATCACGTGACGTCAGACACGCTAATGGCGAGGGTGAATGGGATCAAATTGTGATATATCGCAATACAGTGGTCGCTCTCTAATAAGGTCACCATATTTGCCAAGAAATTGTGGCCACATTAGGGAGGTGGCCTTTGGTGAGAGGGAGAAGTAAATACATTGATAGTAGTAGCGGCAAAGATGTATGGACATATTCATACAGTCACGGAGCTTATTATATTTAGCAAGCTTACTGTCTCCCTGTAATATTGGGCACGGCTTCCACCAGTAGCCAACAATATTACTAGTGAACAGTAATCTTAGGTGCGTTACCAGTTTGTTTTCTTTTTCCATAATTGACTGGTAAATTACAGATCATTCCCTCATCATGTGATAGATTAAGCAGTTATTCTAGCTAGGTACCCCCAAACCAGACTTTATTGCCTTCCTGGGCCCAGAACAGTCACTTTGTGGCCAGGTGCCAATGAACTCCCTGTGGTTTAAGCCATCTCGGTCCTGAAGTTTTCCCAGCCAAGCCAGAAGTTTTCTGGGGTAGACCGATATCCCCTTTGTCCACTCATACCAGTTTCCCTATGTCTAATACGCTACTTTTGTGTCGAATTCTCTGTTTATACAAACACCCCCTCAAAACTGGGTCTAAATTACCATCATATGGTAATAGTTAGTTTCGCTCAGCCCCTAGTTGAGTTGCCTAAGGTTGCCTAGTTGAGTGGTGGCGCTCCCTGGTGGCCATGGCAGAGAGCATTTGTAAAATTACTATCTAAAATTATTATTAAAATTGTTAAGTCAGAATGATTACTGCCACCAAGTAAGCTTACTAAATATAGTAAGCTCCCTGTGATGACCTCTGTTGAGAGTGGCCACTGCCTAACACAGGGATACTTTTTCTCATCGTCTAATGTCGGGAACTGTTAATTCCCACTTCTGACGGTCAAAAAATATATTTGTCATACTCAAGCATCGGTTATTTAAAAGTGAAACCATTAAAGTCACACATGAGAGGTATCGGCGCGATGCGCAACTTGGATAATGCAAATGCCTGGCGGATGGCGTTCTAGTAACAGTATTTACTGCGTACTTCAGCTGTGACTGAGACATGAGACGCATATGGTACCTTTTGTTTGTGTGGGTCGTTCTGGATCTCAACCCAAATCTAGTGCCAAGAAGTACGTAGACATTCCTGTACAATGTTAGTTTTAGAAACCAGGTGCTGAAAATGTGCCAAATAAAAAAGTGCCAATATAATCAGGATACTCATGCCTACAGAGGTATGCCCATGTAATGTAGGCCCGAAAAGAAACTTATCTCAGCGTTTTCTTATAACTCGACATATGTACTCGAGAAGATGTAAAATCGTCGTTTGTGTACTCTTCAGTATCTCCTAATATATTTACTTTTTCCCGTTTTTTACGTTGAAAAATATTTAGAACCGTATTTGTATCATTTGTGTACCTGTTGCAAAAGCATTTTTCTTGAAGGGGGTAATGATAATCACATTGTAAGTATATTTATTTGCATTTAAGGTTGCCCAAACATATTTAGTAGCATGTAGCGCAATTTATGCTTAATCTGTGATCGCATTGTATTAGATATAGTGTTGTATATATATTTAACCATAATTGTAAGACCGTCATGGAATATTGCTTGCTCTCATTACTTTACATGTCTATATGTGTAAATAAATATATATATGCACAGCAATAGCGATTTCTGCGCGGGATTCGGTAGCAAGTTGGATGACCACAGCTAGGTAATATATGTTCCGCTGCTTGAACACGTAGTCCAGCAGTGTGTACCTCATATTACTTGGATTACTTGAAAGAAAAGGCCATAGATGTGACACGTGGTTTTAAAAAAAACATGTATAACTATGGCCGTGTGACGTCAGTGTATGAACACCTAACTTTTAAATCATGTTCCACTGTATAATTCTGTCGGGAATAATATTATTCCTGGTTCTGTAGAAGCACGACATTTTTTTGCCAAGATATAATATTTTCACCCTTTTTTATTGCGTCATGGGATACTCGTCCGATGAAGCACTAATGTAAAACCAATTGAAATCATATGCAACTTTTTTCAATTTCTCGCAATATCTTTTTTTTTTGCGTCCGGAAATGCTTGCTTTCTTTTTCTTGGGTTCCATTTTGTGGTTCATCTGTACACCCTGGTCCAAATTTGCTTGAATGTGTGTCTGTGTATCAATTTAAGAAAGATAAAAAACAAAATATATATTAAATCAATTAACTTCGTTATTGGTGGGAGCCTTACCTCTAACTCAGAGATTGGATTTGGCCCAGTGAAGAGATGGGAAACGAAATCCCAAGTGGCTGTAATAGCTCACTTGAATGTGAAAGATGGTTGCTGTTAGACATAAAACAGGAATTACTAAATGAAAGGTTAAATTTAAGGCCACTGACATTTCAAGCCTGCTGTTGTAATATGATGTTCCCGTTGACCTAAGCTAGTCTGGGGATTAAGCGATCACCTGGGGGTGACGCTAACTGATGCTTACAAATAGGCGTTCGTATGGCGCATGGGGTGCTAACCTCCTGCAACACGTAGCCAGAGATAGTATAGGGACTACCTCTGACGTAGCGCCTAGAATAAGTCGACTGCATGGATGCCTCGCATAGTAGTTGTTGGGCTATGTCCACGTTGAGAGACCACTCATAGACTCATTGAAACTCTGTAAAAGGACACTACTCCACGAGTTCACATTCCGGGGGCCAGAGAGGTCGTCTGCCTGCACGTTGTCTGCGCACATAAAGTGAACTGCTGTCAGACAACTCCAATAATCGGTACCCCAGAACACCATCTCCTGAGACAGCTGGTTCAAGTTATTGAATCTGGTCTCCCCCAGCTTGTTCAGATAATACGTCATCATCGTGCTGTCTGTCTGAAATAGGACATGCTGGCCCCACACCAACATCTTTACGGCAAGGAAGACACTTAGCATCTCCAGATAACTGACATAAAAAGGAAGTAAACTCTCCTAAACAGGTATCCTCCTAATCAGGTGTGACCTATCATCTTGGATATTAAGTGACAACACCTCGTACCATATATATCTTCGAGGAAGGTGGAAATAGCCGCATCCAAAATACACATAGTGGGAGTAGGGAGTGGCATGAAGCCACCAGACCCACCCTCTGCATGCAATGCTGGCATGACACGTGGAGCATGTTTTGAAGATCTTTTACTGCATTCCTGTGTCGACTTAGATTGGCAGAGGATCAACCATTCCGTGATTGGATTGGTCAGAGCTACTAAATGGAGTGGGCAAGGGAGCTGATTTGTGATGTTTAAGTTGGCAGTGAAGCCTAACAGCACGTGAAAACACATGCATAAGGTGGCATAGCGTGTAAAGGAAATTGAGACAAAGACACCTATACATATATATGTGTGAACCACACTGGTGAGGTATAGGGACATGAGATAACCCTCCATGTGCAGTATCCATGGGAAACTTGTGGACCATTAGAAACTGGTCAGCAGGCACATACCACCACCAGGGGAATATAACCGGCATATATAGCAGGGAACAGTAACCTGCATATATAGCAGAGCAGCTACTGCTGGAGGAATGGTAACACAACTAAGCGAAAATATTCAAAGGGATACGAGGATCCCAACCACTAGGTCACAGCAAAAAGGACCAACTCGATGTAAACATATAGCGAGGAGTCGACACAGCAATCAGCGTGGAGCTTGATGCAGCGTCTGCCTCTACGGGTCTCAAACCATGCAGAGCTGAGTGGAAATTTACCTGAAGTCCCTATGTCGCAAATGCTGCAGATAACTCAGCACCATTCTGATAGACAGGGGAAGGGGATCCTTCTCCCATCGAGAACACCAGTGACAAAAGGAGCACCACTTGACGTGGTATAGAGCTCGCATCGATGGTCTATGAGCTGCACATGTGGTGGCAGCAGCCTCTCTCGAAACGCTTCTGGGAGACACCAAGCAGCAAGGTGGAGTTCCTGGAGATCGGAGAACTCTGATCCATCTGAGTTGAGTAGAAGGCTATTGCGCTTCAGTACCAGTGAATCCATCCTCTCTAAGGCAACCACAGTAGAATCACGATGACCTGATCTTCCTCCCTGGTCTCCTTGTGAAGAGTAAGGGGCAGGAGGGGCAATGGGGGATACATGTACAGTAAACCCTTCGACCAATCCACCTGCAGGGACTTCCCCTGCAAGGCCTTGTTTTTTAGCCCAGTGGTGAACAGGTCTACTGTAGGTAGCCCCCAAATATGGAAGAGAAGGGATGTCACCCTGGGGTTGAGAGATCATTCTGTGGAGCGATCTTGAAGACAATCCACCTCTACATTGTCTGGTCCTAAAATGTGGACTGCCGACTAGGAAATCCTCAAGCTCAGACACACATTGAATAATCTCCCGAACCTTCCAATCCAAGCTCCTGGACATGGTCCCTCCTGCTCCGTTCAGATAGTGCATCACTGAAGTGCTGTCTGTCTGAACCAGGATGTTTGTGCCACACAGCCACCTCTGGATTCTCGTCAAGGCCAGGAAAACAGTCTCCAGTTCGAGAAAGTTATGGAGTAAAGACTAATCGCTCGCCCTCTCAGCCCCCTTGCTGTCAAAGGCCCGCAAACCACCCCCATCCCTAACGGGACACATCCGTGGCAAGGACGTAAGAGAGGGGGTGAAGAGGGACTCCTTGGGACGCTAGTTCCCGGTGAGACCAGAATTCCAGGGTTGACTGGATCACTGGAGATGACAGGAGGATCAGCTTGGAAGGGTGAGCCACCTCCATGTCATGGTAATCGCTCATGAGAGTCGACAAGGGACAGAGATGGAACATGCACAGGGAAACCAGAGCATGGTGGGAAGCCAGCAGCCCTGTCACCTGATGAAGGCATAGAGCAGAGACCTGGGTTAGACCCAACAAGCCCTGAGCTGTATGTACGATCATAACCTGCGTGAGCTGGGGATGGAAAGACCAAGCCCCTGGCAGTGTCGATCAGAGCCCCAAGATGGAGCACCACCTGAGATAGGACAAGGGTCAACTTCTGGAGGTTTATGACAAACCCCAGCCTGAAGTCACACGGGAGACTGAGGTCGTGAGTGGGGGCCACCTGGTTGGCGGATGCCTGAGCATGAAAGATGCCATCGATGTACATGTACATGAGACATCTCTGCAGGTGCAGGTGTCCTGTGTACAGGAGAAAAAGAGATGGTAAAAACTCTGGGGGCAGTCGCTAAGCCAAACTTGAGAACCTTCCATTGATGAAGAATGAGCTCCCCTGCTGATTCATGAGAGCAACCTGAAGATACCGACAGTGACTGCGGTGCATCGGCACATGCACATAGGTGTCCTTGAGAACCAGCGACACCATCCACCAACCCTTGTGTAGACCCTGGAGAATAGAAGTGAGGGTCTCTATGTGGAATTTGGCAAAATGAATAAAAGTATTGAGTCTGCGTAGGTTGAGCATGGGACACAACTCACCAGTGCACTTGGTAGGGAGGAAATAAGGGGAGTGGACACCCCATGCACACCCCACCCACCCTGGTCCTGCAACATATCGACTGTGTCCACAGCCCCCTTGGTTAGGAGGGACGTAACTACTTCCCACAGCACTTCCTGTTTGCACTGCAGCCTAGGTAATGGGGTCTTGACAGGGGCGAGTGCCAACGGCTGACTCTCCACAAAATGAAGAAAATAGTCCTGCCTGACCACTTCAAGGCAAAACTGGTCCGAGGTAATCCGTTCTCAGGCTGGTAAGAAAAATGAGAGCCTGCTGCCCACGGGGAAGGGACCTTTGTGTGTCAGACCGAGCTGAAACTCCCACATCAAAACCGGAATGCCAGGAAGGTTGATCCCTCCCTCCCCCCCCCCCCAAGATGGGTGGGATAGGAGGGGGTGTTTGATCTTGTTATTAGAGACCTCCTGCCACCCTGCTGAGACTTAGCAGGGGCCCCGCCTGACCTCTTGCTACCCCAGTTTTATGACTGGCACTGAACCTCCATCCTCAGAAGTAGCCACTTGAGCAGCTGGAGGAGGTGGATAAGAAGGAGGGGGAGGAGGAGGAGAAGGAGGAGGAGGGGTGGTCCAAAACGCGCATAGGAGACCATGCAACGTTGAACTGCAATAGCCACAGATGCCACCTAGGCCGAGGTCAGACACGACTCTCAAATGGCAGCAGCCAAATTAGTACAGGCTGCCTTGAGGACGGGATCGTCCTGACATTTTTGGTACAGATAACCAACTAATGCCATCCAAGCCACCATCGAGGCCTCATAGGATGTCTCCAAGGCTCTGTGGAAATCAGGGTCAATGGCCAAGGGTTGGATATTACCGACCTGCTTGATATCTCCTCTTCCACTTTGGGACTTGGGAGACTTAAACAACACTGTATACATCCGTTAGCACCCTACAGAAGGATGAGAAATCTGTCGCCTTCGACATCATTGAAGGCTCCCAAAAAGCCATGGTCAGTTCCTGCACCATGTCCTGGTCAAGATTCAGGACCCAAACCTTTAACCTAGACCTCCCAGAAAGAACGGGATTCGGGTAAATTCTGAACCAGGAGCGCCACCTTGTCCTCCAGGGTGATACTAAGTATATGATCATACGACTGGAGTTCCGGGAAAGTCAAGGGAGGAGAGAGTTATAGCAGTCCCAACATACTCCAGCATCAGAAAAGGTGTTCTGAAGCGTGGGACACCTATCTCCTCCTTGACATCGACCTGGGAGGAATCAGAGACGGCCCCCATTGGAAGCTGACATGATCCAGCGAAAAATGGAGGAGTATTGGCAACTGAAGATTAAGGCTGCACACTCAGCAACTACCAGTCGAGCCAATCCAGTAGCTAACAATGGGTATGTTCTAGCCAGTACCGTCGACTGAACTTGAAAGGGTGCAGGGAAAGTTAGAAAAAACGGGGGAGCAAATCAACTGGGGACCCCAGGTAAACTTGAAAGGGCCTGAGGGCCAGAGGAAACCGGGGTCCCCATCCTGCAAACCAGAGGTTTTTTTTTTTTTTTTTTTTTATAGGCAGAGCACACCGCTGAAAACACCACACCCCAGGTTATAGGGGTTTGCGGGGTGGGGTGGTAAAACGGGG
>JAAUYG010256586.1_pt1 | contig 11189 bp, 8 predicted proteins | sample 7278091 | NCBI WGS metagenome assembly JAAUYG01 (sample SAMN14350201, study PRJNA611818) | marine sediment metagenome | isolation source: surface marine sediment (0.6m) | place: French Polynesia: Moorea | collected 2018-08
CAATAGCATTACATAAACATAGACCACATGTGGCTCTGTTAATGGCTGAATATCTGGGCCGGGGTCACAGTGCTATATAGGAAAGGTCATCGTTCAATATAGATATTTATATACCTGACAAATCTGCCTATACTTTACCACTGAAACGATCATGCAATAAATTCTATATTGAACGTTGAACTTTGCATATTGCACTCTGACCCCGACACAGATTCTCAGCCAACAGCAAAGGCGCCTGTGCTTTATGTTTACGTAATTCCATTGTTTGTTTCGCCTGCGTTACAAAGGTCCCGGGCCGTTGCTATATGGCATGCAGGCATGAAAAGGAAAAACCTTGAGCGCAATGCCGTGCCGAAATGGCTGTTTCTTGTGTAAAATGCGACTTAATATCACGTATAGTATTCTAAAAGTGAAGTAGCATGTATATAATAATAGGAGGCCCTCGCAAAGACGGGCCTGCGCCAGTGATTTGGCCATAGCGCAATTAATCCTTGAACTCGTGCAATAACACTTAAAAAAACTTTAAATAATTGAATTGTAGCTGTGGTTAGTCTCCACTGTAAAGTACGCGTACATGTCAGCGACAGGAACCAAACGTGCCAAACCACTACCGTGTGTGCTGCTGTGTTCAAGGTTTGGCTTAAGTTAAAAAGTTGAACATCTTGAAATGATAAAGTGAAAACTTCCATCTGGACAGATGGTAGAAAGATAACTGTCTGTAATATATGTTTTCCTTTCGTGCTATGGTTTCCGAGGAAACTCATATAATGGATGCAGAACGAAAGCCACCTTGCTCTGACTTACAGTGTCAAGCAGAGCTAAAAACGCAAGAACTGGTATGGTGGATGATGTAATAGGAAGACCGATCTGCCGGAAATTACTGAAAGAAGAGCATATACATGTAGGGTCGACAGAAATCTGCTAAATCACCGGAGAGATTCTAAAGCCTAGAGAACACATTTATGTAGATAATGTAGAAATACTCAATAGACGCCTTTCTACCTGCATTCGAGATGCCGGCACCAGGAATACCTGACATACAGTGATTGATGATATTTAAGGGTTATTGCACGTGCTCAAGGATTAATTGTGGTATGGCCAAATCACTGGCGAGGAGTACCGCAATTAATCTTTGAACGAGTGCAATAACCCTATTATATAACTGCTACTTCACTCTTAGAACAATATACGTGATATTAAGTCGCATTTTACACAACAAATGGCCATTTCGGCACGGCATTGCGCCCAATGTTTTTTTCTTTTTCATGCCTGCAGGCTATATAGCAACGGCTCGGGACCTTGGTAACGCAGGCGAAACAAACAGTGGAATTACGTAAACATAAAGCACAGGGGCATTTGCTATTGGCTGAGAATCTGTGTCGGGGTCAGAGTGCAATATACAAAGTTCAATGTTCAGTATGGAATCTTATTGCACGATCGTCTCAGTGGTAAAGTATAGGGAGATTTTTCATTATATAATAGCTATATTGAACGATGACCCTTGCTATATTGCACTGTCAATGACCCCAGCCAGGTGTCTCAACCAATAGCATAGGCGCATGTGGTCTACGTTTAAGTGATTCTTTTCTTTATTTTTTTCTGCGTTACCAAGGTCCCGGCCGTCGTTATATATTGCTTACAAGCATGGCATGAAAAGGAAAACATTCTATGCAAAGGATGTGTCAAAATGACTTTTTTGTTTAAATACGATTTAATATCGCTAAAATATGTGTTTAAAATGAAGTAGCAGATATATTATCGCAATTGTGCAACGATTTATTTGTGTATGCACGAACAGCTACATCTCGGATTCACATGCTGAACTTCGTCCGGAATATGCATCTGTTCTTGCATACACAAATATATCAAAATTCAAGAAAAACACGGTTGAAAGATACTAATGTGTAAAAATGATATTTTGTGGAACACACAACAATTTTCATGGTTATAAACTAAAACATTTAGTAGGTAAATCGATCATAAGTTGGATCATTTCAAGAAATAAACAATAAGATTTTTTCAGTTGCTCTGCTTTCGAAAAAGAAAAACACCCTCAGTGGGCAAATGCAGTGTAAAGTGCAATGTACACTAAAAGCATTTGAGAAATTAGTAGACCTTTCATCTCTCATATTGGACGATTATTAAGTGGAAATAGTTCTGAGGTATTTTTTCTAAGTGCTTGTAAAACTGGGTTTCACTCTATTTCCTCAAATATGACCTTGATGACTATGATCAGTGATATAGCCTACGTATTTCCCAGAGAGCTCTTTTTTTGGGGAGTGATGTGGGATGTGGAAACCAGCCCAGTTTTCATACATGATTCTTTGGGTAAAGAAATATGGGTATGGTTAATCACTGTTATGATCTAAGGATAAACATGAGATAAATTGAAAGAACGTGAATGGTAATAGTATTCAGTGTCCATTGAATTTCTCTTGATTTATTTGGAGCAAAATCACATGACTAGAGAACATACTTTCCATCTTCATATACCAGGTTTGGCATAAAAGATGAAAATTCACATTGAAGGCTTCGATCTGTAGACATGAAATATATATAATTTAAAATAATATATTTCAACATTGTGACATTGGATACCTACTAGGACCAACAGGAAACGTTCCAAAAGTACTTATACTCTCTTTCTGACTCAGGGGAGGTCTAAATTATGCTTATGTTCGCTCTACTGGCAACAGTTTCCGAGATACCAGTCGATTTTAAAATCTTCCATTAATTGGGCAGGAAATTTTGGGGATAATTACAGACGTTGAACAACTGTCCTCTTTCTACCCTACGAAGTCGCAATTTTAGTTCTATGGACAGCGGTGTCCTAGATACGGGGCATTTTTCAAACTTGCCATAGTTTGGTGTGAAACAAGGCTGTTGGCAAGAGTTCCAGAAGTCCCACAGAATTTCTCTTTCTACACATGTACACACAGGGTCGAAATTGAGGAGGGTTTTGCTCTACGGGCACCGGTTATGGAGATCTTTTTGCAATCAAAAGTGAGCTGCAAGTTTGAAAAACGGTAATCGGGGATGCGAATCCAGAGTTCAAGCGGTGACCTAATCCTCTCATTGCAAACTTACCCGTTGTCTTGGACTTTGCGCTAATGATACACATTTTCTGTATCCTACACAAACTAAGATGTGCAAAACCTGCAGATCACTTGTGTTTATCCTGCTACGTTTCATTGCAATATCGGGATATGCAGACTGCATCACTGTATATGCGAATTTTACGCCATAAAAAAACATGAAAGAACTGACAAGCGCATCAAAATGTATTTGTCCTTTTACTCACTTAAAATGTCCTTCCTTGGGAAATTGTCTTGAAAATACAAGGGTCGGTTATGATTGTTATTTCTCACATATGAATCTATATGTGCTTTAGTCATTCCATTAATGAATTCCTTGATTATTCTTATACACTTATGGATATCGAGATACCTGTATAGACATAAGTATTGTAGGTTCACCAAGATTTCCAGAATGCATATCTGAAATCTCTCCCCACATATTTTATTGGCACAAATGACACTCCATATTCGACGACTAATTAAGTCATGACATACACTGAAACACATACAATGTGTATGGGTGACGTTCTTATTACACAACTAGGCTGTCGACGGTAAATATTCACAGTGTGCATCAACGCAACACACAAACATGAGGCAGCTCAGAGATCAAGCAGAGATTTTGTCTTTGCGACAGAGTTTGATGAGGGTGGTGGAATCAAGCCCCGGTAAGGGAACAAGGTAAAGATAACCTGATAACAATGTGGTCAACTTTTTGAAGCTAGAGTGGACGTTTTTACATTTTATAATGTTTACGTCATTGTGGCCATGTGACTATACACCATAGGCTTCAGCTAGGGGTATGTGTACGTTTATTATCAGTGCTTATCATTCAAATTTCACATCACCTGATAAGATAAACACCCTTAATTTTGTGGCTTGTGAAAGCACCCCCAAACGACTCGATATTCTCGTACTGCCTTGAGGGAATAAAATAAGGATATTATGTAGATCTATATATCGAAAGAGAGTGGTTGTGTGCATGCCAGCACTGCACTTCGTAATGATAAATATTTATATAAAAAGGTGACTCGTTGGACTTATGGGCTCATGAGTCACCTTTACGCTATTTACAAATACGTTATTGTATGTTCGCTCTGTATATTTATCGGCAGCCATCCTCAGGTGTGCACCAATGCTGCCTGTAACACGGTGCATTCTGTATATATCCATGTCCTCTCGGGTAAGATTTGAATTAATGTGACTTATAAGCCCTAACTGGGTCCCTATATTTGCATGTATATTTCTGTATTGTGTTAAATGGAACATGTTACTAAAATAAACAGGAACAACATAGAGGCACTTCATAATAATAAAAACAAAATCTTATTTAATTTGTCACAATGACATATCCATAAAAAGTCCATACCAGGACGTACCGCAGTATCAATGGATCCTATTTGCAAAAAAAAAAAAAATAATATATCTAAAAAACACGCAAATGGATGGGGAAATTTCATATTTTATTCACATTGAGACATATTGCATCAAAATATTGGTTCAATTAGACAATGAACATAGTCGAGGTATATATAATATTTAACTATCTACATGCATTCACCAACAAACACCTTAAATGTCTTTCAGAGAGAGAATGTGTATATATTATACTTTAATTGCTTTGCGAGTACTACCGATATGATATATATTTATATATATCATCAAAATTACTAATGCACATAATATATTAAATTCACTCATTCAATAAGATAAGGAAACAAAATGCAACAGATATTTATATGCTAACCCAACATGCAATATATGTGATGTGTGCTGTACAAGTAAGTTTCGGGATTGCAGACCCAGTTTCTTGAAGCAAGAAAAATGATGTGCCTAAAATAATCTTAAACATGACTGCATACCTAGGCAACTACTAAACCTAAGTTACTTCGAGACTTAAGGGAAAGACGTGCCCTGATTCTGTAACGTCCAAAACAGTGCTGGCTTTATACTCAACACATTATATTGTTGCACCCCTAGCTTCCAAATATGTTTTCGGATGGTCGTTCTTCTGCAAGGCCACTTGGATGGTCAGCTGTTCTATGATGTATTCGCGGATTCCTGGCCAGTGTGGAGTACAGTGATCATTCGTAGGAATCTTGGACAAAGGATTCAAGTTCGTCTTGTACTTGAGTACAAAATTGTTCTTACTCTTGCTCATATTCTTCTTATTATTATTCTAATAATAATAATAATAATAATAATAATAATAATAATAATAATAATAATAATAATAATAATAATAATAATAATAATAACGAAATATAGTGCCTATCAGCAAAACGAACCACATTTTTAGATTTTTAGTATATCTTTTGACATATTATAGCTGTTCTAGTTAGATGATGATGATGATGATGATGATGATGATGATGATGATGATGATGATGATGATGATTGTAATTCTTGATCTTATAAGGGTAGACATCAAGATTTCATGCAGTTTCTTGTATACAGCAAAGAAGAAGACTCGTGCTGCAAACTTCTGCGGTATCCGGGAATTGTACACTGCGATTGGACATTAAAATTTGTCGGTAAGCTTAAAGGCTGAAGTAAAGGTGGAAAGAAAATTGGGTGAATATTAGACAGAAAGAAAGAAAAAAAGAAGAAAGGAAGAAAAGGATAATAGAATAAACGAAAAAGAAAAAAAGGCGTGAGAAACAACGAAAAGACGAAGGAAGGAAGAAAAGAAAGAATAAAAAGAAAAAAGAAAGATACAAAGAAACACAAAGAAAGAAAGAAAGAAGAACGAACGAAAGAAAGAAAGAAGAAAAAGGGAGAGAAAAAAGAAAGAATGCACGAAAGAAAGAAAAGAAGAATGAAGAAACAACAAAAAGAAAGAAAGAAGGATAGACAAGACCTGCTTGACAACTGGTATTGGGATGGCAAATAATAATTTTATAATTTTCTGCAGTCTTGTATCAGAAACCTACTGCTGCAGCCTAAAAAATCTAAACCTTGGGTTAACGCTCACACAATACCCCACTACGCATGTATCAGTTTTATATCATTTCAAACACCTTAACTTTGAACTTTCAAGGCCATTCAAGGTCAGATGTGACAGTTGTATTGGAATCACCATCTATGACGTGAGGTTAGATGTGACAGTCGTATTGGAATCACCGTCTATGACGTCCTATTAATATTAAACAGTAACATATGACCTCAGCTCCTTTACGGGATATAAGCGTTCGACATCTGAGTTAAATTGACATAGACCTTTCAGGTCACTAAGGTCAAATGTAATCGTGCCAAAGGACTCCCCATGCATGCTTTCAATTAATCTTTAATTGCAATATATGCCCTAACTCTCCTCCTGTACAAGATATAAGGCTTCAAAATCTGAAATAGAATGATAGAAAAAAAGAATACGAAAAAGAACTAAAGAAGAGTAACAAAAGAGAAAATGCAAGAAAGAACGAGAGAAAGAATGGAAGAAAGAAAGAAAGAAAGAAATGAACAAACAAGGACAAGAAAGAAGAAGCAGGAACGAAATGAAGGAATAAATAAAAAATAACAAAGAAACACTAAATAAATTTTAAAGAAGACAAACAAGCGAAGCAGCATTAAAACAACAAATAAACACTGAAGAAACAGGACGAAATAATAAGAGGAAATGAGTGAAATAAAAAGGAAGAAGGCCGGAACTGAACGAACGAAGGTTGAATGAATCATTAGATTACGTTTAACTTACATTTTTATTATTTGCACAGCCGTGGACATGACAGTTCGTTCTCTGGTAATGGACTTGGTGAAAGGAAGAGGGCTACCGCCTATCGTCACCGGACCATTTGTGACGATGACAGCCACTAAGAAGAGCTTGAGCACTTCCATCCCTAGGTGAGAATAGGCAAACATAAAATTTTTGTGATTGGATAAGCTGCATCAAATGCCGCCAAATAGCAAACTTCTAAAGGAGCCATGGAAACGAAATCACGGCTGCATCAGTCAGATTCTAAGTCAATCACATCACTGAGATTAGTGAATTCAGTTAATCCTTAGACTTAAGTGTTTCCAGAAGTCCAACCCAGAAATGCCACCACAATTTATACAGTACAAACAAAATACTAACACAAGGCTTGGGTTCTAGTTTGTTTTTAACGAATCTGTAATTTTTAAATTCCTGTGACGTTTTCGTTATTGAAAGAAAGAAAGAAAGAAAGAAAGAAAGAACATGAGGAAAAAAGAGGAAAAAAGAACAAAAGAGTATAAAAAGTAAAATAGAAAGAAAGACAGAAGGAAAGAAGGCAAGAAAGATGGAGAGAAAGAGAGAACAAAGAAAGAAAGAAAGAAAGCAAGAAAGAAAGAAAGAAAGTAAGAAAGAAAGAAAGTAAGAAAGAAAGAAAGAAAGAAAGAAAGAAAGAAAGAAAGAAAGCAAGAAAGAAAGAAAGAAAGAAAGAGAGAAAAAAGAGACAAAGAAAGAAAGAAAGAAAGAAAGAAAGAAAGAAAGAAAGAAAGAAAGAAAGAAAGTATGAAAGACAGAAAGAAAGACAGAGAGAAAGAAAGAAAGTATGATTTTTTTCTTGTTAGCGTTTGACCCTACGGGAACACAAGTCTCAAATGTTCCCACAGTTTGTGTCAGGTCCCTGCAGACGTGTATAAAAAACTTACTGCTGCAGATTAAAACAATTGAAATCTTGCGATAACTCTCTCACAGTACCTCACTGGTCATGCATGTATCAATTTTAGAGCATTTTCAACACCTTAAGTTTGACCTTTCAATGTCATCCTAGGTAAAATGTAATGGTGGTATTGGACTCTTCATATATCATTTCCTATTAATGTTTAATAGTAACATATGACCCAAATATAATGCTTCAAAATCTGAGGTGCCTTGACTTTGACTTTTCAAGGTCACTCAAGGTCAAAGGTGATAGTGGTGCTGGGCCTATTGGTGTTAAATATTAACATATGGCATAACGCGCCTTTTTTACGAGATATAAGCTTTCGAAATCTGAGTGACATTGACCTTTTAACGAAAGCATATGAAATTGGTTAAAATTTCAAAGTTTTAAAAGTCTCAAACGTAGGTTTGTGAGGACCATTGAGAAAAAAAATTTCGAAAAGTTCCGAAAAACTTTCGACCAACTTTTGTACGAGGAGTGGCTTTTTGAAATTGTGACCCCCATTGTGTTGCATGTTAACGAAAACGAAACACAATTGATAATGTTTCTCATTCAAAATTTTGAAAATCCCAAATTAAAGGTACTTCTGCGAGATCATTCGGAAGAAAATCCAGCAGAGAAAAAGGCTGGAAAACATTCGCCTGCGATTTGTAGGAGCATTAGTCTTTTGAAAGTTTCGCTTGCATGGAATCCCATTCTTAGGAAAATATTCGTAAAAACTAAAAAAAAAATATTTTCTAAATAATTATTCAAAACAACAAAAATATCAGTGGATATGGCCCAGGGAAGCAGCAACTAAACTTTGAAAAAAAAATCTATATAAGTTCAAACAATCGATGCAACAGAAGGACAGACGAAGGACGTGCTTCAGTTTCATGAGCTATGCTGACACTGTAGAGCAGAGCTAAAATTAGGGCACTTGGCATAAACGTACATGTAACTTGAATTTTGTTTCACCTGCCATAACGTTAAGCCCCTTTTTCCAATGCATGCATAAGAGGTTGTCCACCAAACAAAGAGAATGACACAAAAAACAAGTAACATTATTAGAATCTGATATATTATTCATAGTGTGTCACAGCTGTTTTTCAGTCTCGATAATTTTGTTAATTTACTTCCAAAGGTCGCTACCTGGGGATTACACATCGGGACCTCTTGGTGTAGACAAAGTAGAAAGCGTTACCAAAACCTGGGAGTACGCATCCTTCTTCCCAAACTTAGATGCATATATCCGTGAAAATATCCAGAACAAGACATTGTCTTCTCTGGGAGTACGTCAGAAGACCACAGGTCAGCTTGTGGGATGGATGCTGGAAAGAGAGGATGGATCCTTAGGGATGCTTCATGTTCATCCGGATCACCGCGGCAAAGGTATAGGTACCGTGCTGATCCAGAAATTATCTGAGGAAGTTCTGACACAGAGAGAAGCTGTCTATGTAGATATAGAGCCGGGCAACAGAAAGCCCATTAAGCTCTATGAACGCTGTGGGTATGAAATCGACTCTGCGCAGCTGACTTGGATCAACTACAAACCACAATGATTCAGATAATCCATAATGGATATAACCACACGTACTTTACTCAATAGATAGATTATTAGCCTCTGTGACTCATTTGGGTACATTGGTAACCACATTCAATCCAGATATGATGACTTTACCCAGAGATCCTTACATAAGTGTCTCTTAACATGCCAAAACGGAAATGAAGTCTGCAAAAGAATTATTGTGACGCGATGTCATATCACTGCAGCAATATTTTTTCAGTTATCCTAAATTGGTCCACTTGTATTTGTCTGCTAAAAGGTCTGTAGAAAGTTCGCAGAAATTTTCAGACAATTCAATGCCCCATTAAAATGCATGAAGCCATATTTGTTTATCTGCATCTTTGATAATAAATTGGCAGAAAAATAAATTTATGTACACATTTTTAAAAGTATGTTTACAACTGTGGTATACCAGACTGAAGGATTAATTACTTCATTACTATGCAGAAAAACATTTATAATCTGCATTTGAAAAGCTGGTTACTGAAATTTCAAAATAAAATTTGATAGGGAAAATTTGGGAAACGTCAGCAAAATTCCTATTATTATGTTCATCCAATAATTGCCGGCTATGAATTTTAGTTCGATATTTTTGAAATCAAATACACATTATACAGCTGGCTTGGTTCCCTGCCTACTGCTCAAAGCTCAAAACGCAGGTAACACCTATTTCTTGATTGCCTCTCATTGGCTAACAGATCTGCTAAATATGGCACACGGAAACACCTTCCAAGTTGCCACGCCAGTCACGGTCATAATTATGTCACGGTAATAGCTCAAACACATTAAATGGGATGTGTATACTAGTATGCATCCTCATTCTGGCATGAGTTGAGCGGAGGTCCGGCTCAATGCTCAGTGAAAATGTACGGCAGAGTATATTGGATAAAAGCAATACTGTTTTCCTATTTATCTCAACAGAACGGTAGTCATTGTGCTCTTCTGTTCCTTGCTCATTATTTCTACGCCAGGAGAGCATGATGAGAGATTTGGCTGCTCTTACTTATCACGGTTACCCAAAACAAGAGGAACAGTACCTTAACACTTTGCATGCTGCTGGACCGTTTGCCAAATGAAACCAAAATAAGCTTATGGCTAAAATGGAAACTTTGTTGAGGTGATTTATCCTCACACTGTCATATATTTTTTTAAAATCATATCGCAAAACATATGGCCTGTATTACCACTGATTATAATAATTTTCACTGCGGGAGCTGAGTGCACGAAATGACCCCAAACTGAACTCAAATAATCTGACATGAAAACTATCCTAGATAGATAGTTTATTGACCATACAGGAAAATCTCCCATAGGGTCCATCGCAAACCCAAACATATGTATATATTTAATACAAGTCTTTCAAAATTAACAACATTGTTTTCAGTCTGTATCTCTCCACGTGCATTTGCACTACTCTCAGGGTAACTCATTTTTCATTATAGTGCACATTTAACGATGCTTCCATTAACCCCGCATGTGCCACAACCTATTTAAAACTTGGCCGAGTGCTAAGACAATTAACAGCCTGTATTCTGCCATGGTACATGTAGCTAATGACGTCATAAATGTTGGCTGAGATAGGGTGAAAGCTATAGAAAGCTACTGGCAACGGTTATGGAGATACGAGTACGAGTACTACTATATACATATTGTCACAGTTTGAGTACTGCTCACTTGTATGGCACTTTTGTAGCAGAGATAAGATGAAAAAGATAGAACAGATCCAGAAACAGGCCTTACGATATATATAATGATTTTAATGCTAGCTATAGTGAATTGCTTGAGAATGCTAATAGACCGCTGATGTACATCCATAGATTGAGACGCATACTATCATTTGTAGGAAAGTGTATTGAAGGGAAATGTCCAATGTATCACGACTTATTTACAGTCAACATAGAGAGTAATAGCAGACAGATGAAGATGCTGGTGCAACTTAAA
>JAAUYG010029546.1_pt1 | contig 11188 bp, 9 predicted proteins | sample 7278091 | NCBI WGS metagenome assembly JAAUYG01 (sample SAMN14350201, study PRJNA611818) | marine sediment metagenome | isolation source: surface marine sediment (0.6m) | place: French Polynesia: Moorea | collected 2018-08
CAGTATATATTATTTTAGATCTGCAGTCTGCAGTTTGCCAACTTGTATTCAAAAACTAACCATCAATAATACAATACATTTATAGCACAGCAATACTGCCATAGAGTTTTGAATGAAATTTACAACATTAATACGGAACGGACTGAAAATATCTATCTATTTGTATTTGTTCGGTTGTATTACTACAATACATGTATAATAAATTTCAAGTTTACATAAAATGTCATACCAACGATAAGGTCGAGCGACAACATGCATGTAGCTGTAAACTGAGCAAAGATGGCAGATGCTTGAAACTTGTGCTAATAAAATTCACCTGCCTGTTATAGCCAGTTACATGTACAACTGTCTAACTGAAGCCCGGTAACTGAAGCCACATATATAGATCCTAGATAATAGTGGTTACTATAATTGAAGGACTCACGGTACCCTATCAAAATCTGATTTTGTGAGGTAGCAGTATATAGCACCCCTCCTGAAAATCAACAGTAGAAAGGAGTTAAGGTATTATGAGTCCCTGAAATAGTAATCATCATGGAGACTAAAATGCCGCTGCATGTGTTCACAATCAACTGGTGATCACCTGCTGCAAAGACAGAAGTTTGCATACAAAAAATATCCTATCTGATTAGTGCACACCTTGCCATAACACGGATTTCTCGCCAAACAGAATAGGTATATATACCTGTTACTATAAGAATCGCCTTTTTGGGGCCATATTTGTTTTGGATGCCATATCTATACTTTAAAGCATACATAGGGGTGGTCATAAACAGCACGTTAAGTTGAGCACCACTACATCAGACTGGAAGGAGATCAAAGGTGGTGTCCCTCACTCAGGGTACTTTAAGTGGGACGAAACTTTTTATGGTCTTCGACCTTCACACAGTTAGCTCTGATGCAAAAGTTTGTAGACGATACAATTATGGTAGAAGTTTCAGCCAAATGTACCGGTGCAAGGATGCAAACATGCGTACCGATAGATCAAGTTGAAAAGAAAATGGGTGTAAATTCTGTAGATCACATTTGTTGTATGCACAAAATTTTCACGAATTTTACGAGGCCAGCTCCAATGGTGAAAATACTGTGCTTGCGAGAGATCGAAATTTGGTAATCATTTTCGGCAACCACATACCATGTAGTGTCGACATCTACAATGCATGTATCTTTCAACACTATCTGTCAGAGTGGTGCTGCAGCTTCTAAGGACTTCTATCTTATATTGCCAGCAACATGCAATTGCCATGCTCTTATAAAAAATGAAAAATAAAAACTTATATACTTATGCTGAAACCCCAAATAAACTTCATATGAAAGAATTTATGGTGTGTCTGTATTTCTTAACATATTACAATCCGTTGTAATGCAAATTAAATCACACGACCTGTAGTTGTTTGCTTGTGTAAACACTATTGCATATTCTTCCACCATATTCTTCCAATTTCGTGTTGAGAATGCTTATTTAGCAGACTTGGCTTGCTTTCGGAGTCTACATGCATGAAGTAAGTTGTATGTGATGATTAAGAATCGAATAGCGCCACCATATACTGTTGCTTTGACGTGACAAGTTGTCACCGTTCTTCAAACAGCAATGACGGGGTCCCTGCCCCCCCCTCCCCCCCCCCTCTGCCCACCATTATGGCATATCCTGGCTGCTGTTCAAGGTATTTGGCTGGCTGAGACAAATCTCGGTCGTGGGAAATATAGGTGCACTTTCACAGGCCAATAACGCAGGAGGGAGGGGGTGGAAGATGGAGGAGGGGAGGCGCTCCGTCAAAGTAAACAACAGTTGGGCAGAATTAAAGGTGACCTCCGTGAATTACAACACAGGCATAACATATCTTGAACCGTTCTTATTCAGGCTGGTGCGCCATAATAATCCAATCTCTGCAAAGTAATTTTAAATTTTAAACTGAATATAAATTTCATGCAGATAATCAACCTGTGCACATATGCGAGATGAATATAGTAAATTAATAGAAAAACGTACCGGAGTTTTCTGAGAATCCGCCCTGGGCGGCAATACGGAAAATGGGGGTCAGCTGATGTGAAGTTTGGCCACAAATTACCGCCCGGGCGTTAATATGGAAAGTAAAGCCAGACAGGTGGGCTTATAATTGGAAAGTCTATGCTAGTACTACATGTATATTTGAACCCTTTCCCTGGCTATAACAGCCGGACAGAGCCTGCAGCAGGACATTATCAAGATATTTACTGGTACAAAATCACACTGGGTGTGAAACCATTTAACCCTACTAGGGGTTTTGACACAGGCCACTAATATCCCTTGGCCAGAAATCACCCCTGTTAAACTCTGTACCAGGTAACCTCTAACAAACTGCTCTTGTGATGGGTCAGTCACCGCATCCCAAATCCCAGACATTACCGCTGAATGACCATCACTGGCAGCATGTTAGGCCAAACTTTTGCTCCAAATTAACGCCCAGGTGCTTTTTTCTTCCGATAAATCGCCCATGGGCAGATTATCGGGTGGGCGGATTCTCAGTAATCTCCGGTAGGTTGCATTTTATGCATTTTGAGGTAACGAAGACCACAAAAAATATATATGTTGGTTGCCTCCCTACACCTGCACTGTGTCAGCACCATGTTTTCCACGTTGGTCCCTCCGTCAGGGTAACGTCTGTGCAGCAAACGGGTACACTGGGCTGTGGAGGAGGGAGGGTCGGTGTCACTCTGCTCTCCTGACCGTCGGCCTGGGACTCCTTCCCGAGTTTTTCCCGGCCCGCCTTTGGCCCCCGGCTTTGGCCTTAAACTTTGCTAGCATCGTCCGTTCTGCACTCTCCTTCTGTGCTTTACCATGGGGGTTGTCCTTGCCACCTGCCAGGTCCTAGGGACGCCATCTGAGCAGGAACGGCATGCTTATGCTGTGCCTTTCTTTCCCTTGGATTCTGTTTTTGTCCAAGCGAGGATTCCATTCTCCGGCTGGATGGATGGCCTATCCCATAAGTACTGCTTGGGATTCAGCATAGAGTTATAGTTTGGCACCGATTTAGGTGATGAGTTTCATAAATTCGCAGGAATTTATCAAATTTATATATTCTCACTGTGAGGTGTCAAATCGTTACTCGACCCTCAGCTATGTAAGGCCTCTTCCCTATCTCCCCGAGTTCCGGGGATAGGGTCTTCAATTTCTCGTCCAGCTCGTCTGGATATTCGTTTAAAACTGGACTCTTGGCCTACTACAATGTCTACTGTTCTTGGCTGTTCCAAGCTATGCTTGGCCGGCTTTCATTTGGAACACACCCCCTATGGAGACTCAAAGGTGCCATGCAGATTTCTGTCATTGGACACCCTTTGGAGGTCCCACTTCAGGCCTAACAGGGGTACTCATGACCAGGGTGGCTGGGTCATTTCGCTTTCAGATGGCTAATGGTCCGTGGCCTGGAGCCACGGGCCTAGAGTTACGGTTTGACACCTCATGGCGAGAAAATATAAATTGGTTCAAACTTATGAAACTGTACACCAATGTTGCCTTTGTCAGGGCTTTTAATGGATATTTTCTTGTGGGTTCTGTAACACCCCCAGTGCTGTTCAGTGTTCCTCTTGCGTGTCTGGTTTATACAGGCCAGGATTTCCACAGTCATAGAAAATCCTAAAAAATAAAGTCACGGAAAGTTGTGGCTATTTCATTAAAAGTCATGGAAAACTGAAAAGGGGAAAAGTTATGGAATTTTATCCCAACAAGATGTAAATCATAATTATTTTAAATTCCTGAATTTCTTGTAGGCTATGGCATATTTCCAATTTGAAACCGACAGTATTTATGCTCGTCACCCTGTTCTCACTGCACTAATTTGTAACATGTCATTTCCATTATTGTCAAGTATCGACATTATTTGATCATTTGTGCACTATATTTGTTACCATTTTCTCCCCACACATAAATATACTGCCACCAGAGATCGTGAAAAATAAAAAATGGAATTGATTGGATTTGCGTGTAAACCCTCGTCCATCAGAGGGCATCGGTAGCTGCAGTCTGAAGCCAGTTTTTCTGGCTACCCTGACAGATGTGGGTTTTAGGGGCACATCCTTGCGACAACAGGAAAGATCCATATAAAGGACATCCCCATCCCTGTGCTCAGTCTGCAAAGGGCTTAGCCATTAGCCATATAGCTTAAAGCCCACCTCATTTGGCTAAAGTAAATCTCATAATGCTTAGCCAATACTGCTAAAGACCAAATTCAACCCTGTTGGCGGGTGGGGCAGGCTAAAATAACAGAAAAGCCTTTAACTGTCTAGCAGGCATACTTTAGATTTTCAATGCCTAGTAGAATTAGTAAGAGTTTTTAGCTCTGTTAGACTGTGTCAGCAGAGATAATGTCGTGGTTGGTTCGTCCATCGCCGTCCGTCCATCCGTCGTCTGTCCATCCGCCGACCATCCGTAAAAAGCGTTTTCTTGGAAACCATTTACCAGATTAACGCCAAATTTTGTGGAAAGGTAGCTATTCACAATATCTCGAGACCATTTTTTCCGTTATTCAATTTTTTTTTTTTTTTTTGGAATTTTAATGATTTTTTTTTTCAATTTCTTTAACGTGGGACCCTACGGGAGAAAATTTGAAAATGCTATTCCTCCCACCATTTTTTTTCTAAAAATTCCCTGTGACAGCTCTTACCAGCAGTTCTTATAGCAATTTTGAAATTTTAAATTTAAAAGTCTCCCCAAAGACTGTAGGTTTCCCCCAAAGACTGTGGAAAATTCCCATTACATGGAATACCCCCCCCCCCTCCCCAAAGGACTGTGGTTACATGAAAGTTGTGGTTATTATTTGTGCATGAAAATGCAATTTTCCTGGATGGCAAAGGCCCAAAAAGGCATGAATAAAAGAAGCCTATTAATTTTTGGTATAGCCAGTTGTGACCAAGACGCAGAGGTTCACATCCTGACATTGGGCCACTGGAGAAGCATGACCAAGAGCTCCCGACATTTCAGGAGACGGTTTGTCCTTTTGTGAAACTGCAATGGAGTCTGTGAATTCAGAGCAGATGGCAAGCGGTCTACCCCAGGGTAGTGGCAATTCAAATGACCCCCGCAATGAAATAACCAGTGTGACCAGTGGGTGCAGTGGATGGCCAGCTGATGAGTGTGAGTAACTGATAGCTGATGATGGGTGGATCCTGTGGTGGACATGGGCTACTATGTGGGGTACACATGGGTCTATAACATCCCGGTTTGAGTGTTATTTTTTAACAGAGAACTACGAATCACAAATCATTATTTAAGACCCCCTATCTGAATCGTATATCAATATTTAACAGCCATAGTGAGTCACAGATCACTCTTTAACAGATATCGTCATCTGATCGTAAAAGTTTTATAGGTGGGCTGGCTGAGCACGAATTGGTAGTGGTAATTGGTAATTGGCACCAAATCACTATTTGCTCTTAGTGAGGAGTGTAGATTATGACTCACAAGATAAGGATTTGGTCAGTTCACTAGATCAATTTGCAAAAAAAAAAAGCCGATTCGTGAGATTCGGTCGATTTGGTTTTAACCCATATGTACCCCTACTATGCAGATGGGGTTCAAACACTGCATTTGGACAATAAGCACTATATAAGAAAACTGAGTCATCCCCAGGGATTCCAGCAAGGGGGTCATAGCTATTTGTGGCATTCAGGTTGTGAGCATGGTGTGAGAATGAACTGCAATTCGTAAAGTCGCATACAAAACAGTTCCAGTTGGTGGATTCTATTCCATCATAAACTTTGGAGTCCATGCTGATACATGACTTTTGGTAAATCATCATAGTGGTTGCAACAGACCACCAGCCTTGGTCATATGACCCCTAACTCACATGTTCTACAGGGTTACCAGGGTTCTACAGGTCATCGTTGCACTCCACATCACCACTCAGTAATAGGATCATCAGTATGTGGGCACCGAGGTCTTGCTGCACATCTTGTTTATGCAAGCTGTTAGTAATTGTGAGGTAGCCAATGTTAGCACTGACACAGGAGGTGAGGGATTTGGGCAGGTGGGAAGTGTATGACTTGGTCATTGCTAACACTTGCTGGCAGAGGGCCTGGTGGCGAAACGATGCCCAAACTGTGTTTGTGATCTTGGGCGCATCTAATCACAGAGGAGCTTAAAATATCTGCTGATCTACCATGTCCAATTAAAGAGAGCAACATATTCTTAATAAGAGATTGATATTTTTAGTACAGTGCACGATTTTTTCTAGTACAAATTATATTGTTAAATACTTTTAAAATAGGTAGTTACTATGGAAAAAAACGTTGTGCAGCAAACTGTTGAGACTCCCATTTTAAAATTAAAATTATGTAACAGTGAAAACAATCAATTTAAAACCAATTGTTATAATATGCAATTGATAAATGTTTTGAATCATTGCCATGGGGGGCACTACAAAAAACACAGTATTGATCATGTATTGCCATCAGGCATTGGTTGGGAAGCAAGCGTAGCAAAGCAGATGATACAATGTCGATGGAATTATAGCTAGGCTATGGATATGGCCCCAGATGTATATCATATTCCACAGGTGATGATAAACAAGAGCATAATATAGTGATTTAGAGACATGTTCTGTTAGATATATGATTCATATCATAAACTCTCATCAGCTAATGCCTAATCTATTCTGGGGACATATGTACTTACTTTTCCAAATACTATAAGTGGTCTCAATGATTTCAGTGTAATCCTAACTTTATTCTTATTGTTGTCAAAAATAGAGATATCCTTCATTTCTTAAGCCCGAGCTCTTGCCTACCAATTACGGTTGTTGAATAACTGTATTTTTATATTTTTATAGTTCGTCTATGAGCAATTACACCTACACAGTGCGGCCACCAACCATTTCTAAAAATAATTTGTATTGTTTATCCATTTAATAGGTATATGGATAAGTCCGAGTTTGTTTGAAGTAGCGAAAGACTTATTTTAATTGATTCATTGCCTAATTGCGACATTTAAATGTCAGAAGTTCTGTATTCATATCTCCACAATTTTCAACACTAACCAGTAATTAAAGGGAATGGTCTGAAGTATCACTTATTATAATATACCGGCCCAATGAGGAGCTGTTATAAGCATTCACCATGTTAATATTTATTATCAATGCAGATTACGTCACATGTTTGTTACTCTAGTAGGTGTAATGCAAGGGGCTAACCCATTACTCATGAATAAGCCAAACAGTATAGGGCTGTGTCTGTCAATCTTCATATATTTAAACTTGTGATCTGTTGCTATTATTGCATTTTTATTATCAAAGTCAGTATCATTTTATTTATTTATTTATTTATTTATTTATTTATTTATTTATTTATTTATTTATTTATTTATTTATTCTATCATTTTTTAGTTATTTTAGTGCCACACCGTTAATTATGTGAGCAGTGAAAGGAGAATAATTATGTCCAACGTCAAACGCGTCCCGTATCCTGTGCATATTGATTTTAGCAAGATATTTGATATTTTCTGCATAGACGACTGAAAATGGGCGACAGAAACAGAGGAAAGGGGTAGGCAACTCGATTAATGTTGGTTAATAAGTATTTCCGTCTGAATGGCTGTGATGGCCGAGAGGAACCTCTCCGTTTGTAATGTCACCAGGCCGGGTAGATCTACCGACCATGCCATGGTCCATGGCCATGCGACTAGTCGATATACCTAAATTCGACGGTAACCTATTTTCGACGGTCGTAAAATATCACGTGATCACTCGCGCAAGTCTCGTTGGTCGAACGCAGTTCAGTGACCTTTCCCAGCGTGCGTGTGTTTATTTTCGCTTGAGGCCATTTGAAGCAAAAAACATGAGGAAAAAACAGGTAAAAAATAGGTTTTACATATGATTGGATTAAATATACCCCATAGACTTAATACTTTATAACTATTTCATCAAAAAGTATCTTATTTTAATATAAATCACTCTTTTGACAGCTGTCAAACGATCGTCTGCAATGTTTACAAATACAGTAACAGAATGGTCCACTAGGTGGCAGCACTTATTTGCAGAATTTTTCCGCATACCGTGTTTCAAAGACGTCATGAAGTTTTTGCATTTTAATGTGAAATAAGAATAACTAAATTGTTAATCTGCTAGGTCCCTAAAACAGGCATACGCTGAGGGAAATATAGATTAGCTGGCAAACAAAGAACTAGAATGCATCTTCAACATATTTTGGCGTTCAAAAAATTCTAAATTTACATTTTCAGATTTGTCCAACCAAATCTCCTTTCAAATACAGAAGAAACTATACCCATGAGGATCTAGTAGCTGCTTATTTTGCAGTCAAGAAGGACTGCCTACCAGTAGAAAGAGCTGCTAGAATGTTTGGTGTCCCTATTACCACCTTGAAGGATAGAGTCCACGCTCGTGTAGGCATAGATGCAATCAAGTCTGGTGCAAGTCCTCTTTTTTCATTGGACGAAGAACAGGACCTAGTACAACATATATCACACATTGGTTCACTTGGTTATGGCTATACCAGGGCCCAGTTGATACAGCTGGCATCAGACTTTGCAGTTCATGTAGGCAAGCATGACCGTGGTAAATCTCTAACCACTAAATGGCTTTCTTAATAGGTGGCCAGAATTACATGTCACAAAGCCTCAGTCATTGTCAATACAGAGGGCCAAAGGAGCTTCAGAGGGCGTCATTAAACGTTATTTCGATGAACTGCAGGGCATTATCGAAAAATACCACCTGCAAGACAAGCCAGAAAGAATTTACAACATTGACGAAAAAGGCATATGTACTGAGCACAAGCCTCCCCACGTTATTGCCACAGAAGATTAAAGCGCAGGCAATAACATCTCCAAGGTCCAGCACAGTTACAGTCATTGGAGCCGGAAATGCCCTTGGCTGTCCAATTCCTCCATTCTATGTGTTTCCTGGGAAAAGAGTGAATAACGATCTACTCACAGGGTGTTCTCCTGGGTCTTCTGGCACTGTCAGTGCAACTGGATGGTCCAACTCTGATATTTTTTATGATTACATGACAACCCACTTCATACGATATATGACTTACCCCCAGGAAGGAGACTACACCCTTGTGCTGTACGATGGCCATAAGAGTCATATCTCTTTGCGTGTCATTCAGTGGGCAAGAGAAAAAAATATCATTCTCTTTGTGCTACCTCCACACTGCTCACACTTACTTCAGCCAATGGATGTTGGCTGCTACCGACCATTTTCCATTGCCTTCAGCAAAGAGTGCCAAAGTTTCATGCAGGCTCATCCAAGGCAAGTAATCACAAAGTTTGACATTGGATCTCTTGGCAGCAAGGCTTATGTGCAGTCAATGACTGCTGGAAATTTGCAGGCTGCCTTCAAAGTTGCAGGAATCTACCCACTTGATCGAAGTGTAATTGCCCCATCCGACACAGCTCCATCTTTGGTGTTTCAGCCTCAAGGCACACCATCAGTGCCATCTTCCTCACAGTCCCAGTCCCAGTCCTTTTTCAAACAAAGGTCATCTGCCCTGCAACCAGAGGAGTCTGTTGTGCATCCACTTAGGCGCAATATCAGCCATGTAGTTGGTGGGAAGCCCATCACGGAGGATTCTACATATAAAGACATCCTGAACTACAGGGCTGAGTCAGCAGTTCCTCGGACAGCAAAGAGGAGTGAAGTGCGAAAAGAAGATGAAATGTGTAACAGGAAATGTGACACCAGAAAGGGGAAGGGGAAGAAGAGACCTGCGAAGAACAAGAAGAAGGGACCCATGAAGAAACAGAAGGAGACTCAGAAAATAAACACCGGCGGCATGGCAGAAGAGGCAAGAGATGATCCGGATCAGAGCATCAGTGAAGAGCCTCGCCCAGGTCCTTCTGGTCTGCAGAGACCACTCAACAACGACAGCAGTGATGGCATTTCAGATGCAGAGGATGAGGTCTGCTGTATATGTCACAAATTCAGCCCACCACAACTCCGCAACTGTGTCTCGCTTGTCATAGTGAAGTGGGCACAGTGTGACATTCGTAATCACTGGACTCACCTTGGTTTCTGCTCCAACGTTAGAGTTGTTCGTCAGTCTGGGCATTTTTTTTGCCCTCACTGTGAGCGCCAGGAGGAGTAGGTAGGCGTTTTCAACTCCAGTAACTGTAAATATGTACATTTACTTTTCGATGTTGACATTTTACGTTTTGAACTTCTCATCGCACGTGTTTGCAGTTTTCACGGGACTATTTATGCAACGTACAGGAAGGAAAGGATTTTACGACACCCGACCGTCGAAAATAGGTCAACAACCTTCGGCGTCGGCTGCTAACAACATGTTAAAACAAACTAGAATATTCCTGATGTTTATTCAAGAAGACTAAACCTTTAATACTGATATCATTCGGCAACAGGTTAGTGCTTAAAATAAGACTCATTTCATTTTTGCGTTTGTCTGTCCGTCGATGCCCGAGGGTGAAAATGCGTTAGACCGTCGAAAATAGGCTAAACCAGTATAGAAAGCCGGGACCAGATCCCGCTTCGATGGCACACCTCTAAGTAGAGGTGTGCACATAACACCCCCACCCCCCAAGGAAAATTTAGCTGTGAGTCAGCTGTATCTTGTAGGGCTTTACATGGGTCCAAATAATTTATGCTGTGTCACACCTCACTTTTTATTCTTTTTTCTGTGTCCAATTTCACTTTTTATAAGAATTTTACGCGACGTCAAGTTTTATAAATATATTACATATATATATATTTATAACATAATTTATTTTATAAGACTTTCATGTCAATCTTCGTTTTCTATAAAATTTCAACGTCTATTCTACAATTTTTATAAGATTTTAACGTCACTTTATACAGTTTTTATCAAGGCTGACGTCGGATTCTACAACTTTTAAAGTGATCGTGTCTGCCTTCGTTTTTTACCCATGTGGAGCCCTTCTTGTGATACTAGTCTATATCCAACCAGAGCCCGGCCTTATCAGCTATATGACTAGAGCTAGATCTAGATGGTCTTGGTCGGAGCGACAACATTCATTCATTCAGCTGAAACGAGAGTCGAGAGTGTGACGAAGCAACCGGCAACCCTGGGAGAGACTTGGGAACTGTAAACCGCAGCACTGGGAGTGGGACCATTGGACTCAGTCGGTGCAGTCGGTGGGCGGGGGGGGGGGGGGGAGTTGCGGGGAGCTCTTAATATATCTACAACTAGTAAAAGCCCATGTCCATGATCCTATCTAGTCTGG
>JAAUYG010092424.1_pt1 | contig 11188 bp, 5 predicted proteins | sample 7278091 | NCBI WGS metagenome assembly JAAUYG01 (sample SAMN14350201, study PRJNA611818) | marine sediment metagenome | isolation source: surface marine sediment (0.6m) | place: French Polynesia: Moorea | collected 2018-08
CCCCCCCCCCCCCCCCCCCCCCGCCGCGCGACGTGACTGCAACCTAATATCGTCCTAATATTCTCCATGCACGTGCTTAGTGGAGGATTGTGTAGGATTAGGTGTTATTGGGAATTTCACTGCCACATGCGACGAAATGATACCAAATTTTACTACCCCACAGGCTGGCAAATTTTCTTGGGATCTATCGGAAAAAAGTATAATTAGACTAAAATTAGTTACATCAGACAGAAATATTCCACACATAAAAGAGACAAGACAATAATAAAGGCAAATTTAAACCATCGGCCATGATGGGAAATAATCCATTATCTGCTTTTTTTCCTTGAAATGACGTCAGGCGTTTAGCGACCCATGCAACAGTCACCAAATGCCCGAGTCGGTATGATGTCATTTTTTGGGGGGAAATATTTGCACGCCACCAAACCGGACATTTTGCGCTAGCCTATTGTTTTCGCTAATAGCAGATACATACACATGGCTCTTACATTAGGGCGTGTCCATGTTTGTGCCTCAAGCGATTCAATGGTATACATACATCGATTGTTATACAAAAAAGATTCCTGAAAGCCTTGAGTGGTCAAAAAGTTGACTTCTGCTGCTAATAACGTCCTTGATGGTGTTGAGCCGTTCAGTGTTTAGTGCTAAAAGTGTACTTTACTCAGGCGTATATAGCATAGAGGGCTAGCTGGCCTCTAATGCTGTCCACGGTTTTAATAATGCAGTTCTCCATGTCTGATGTGTAATGTACAGCTCTGGGCTGACAGTAAAACCAGCCGCTCTATAGCAAGGCGTCGCACCGGTCTGTACATGGTCTCAACCAAATTTCCGTCAATCTGTTAACCATGTGCATTCTTGGACTTGTATTACAGTGCTTTTCCGTTTAGTGCCTTATCTGAAAATTAATATCTAAACTGATCCTACAGTACTGTTCCTTTCGTTGGTTACCAATTTAGTAAACTAATAGCTGGGCTTATCCTACAGTACTGATCCATTCATTAGTTACCTATTTAGTAAATTAAAAGCATGGGCTGATTCTACAGTACTGTTCCATTCATTGGTTACCTATTTAGCAAACTAATAGCTGGGCTAATCCTACAGCGGTGTTCCATCAATTTCTTACCAATTAGTGAACTAATATCTGGACTGATCCAATAGTCCTGTTCTCTAGTCAGTTGTTTCCTAAACTAATAACTGCACGATCCTACAATGTTGTTGTTCTATTCATCTATTACCTAGCAGTAAACGAATAAATGGACTGATCCTACACTACCCAGGTGCCCGTGGTCTCAGCTATGTAATGCGGTTATAACATCTCTTATATAACCCAAAACATATGATGGCATATTATCGTTTTACTTAGTTGAGAATACGTGCGACTGTACTGCTGCTGCTACTGCTACTACTACTACTACTACTACTACTACTACTACTACTACTACTACTACTACTACTACTACTACTACTACTACTACTACTACATAGTAGGTTTATAGATTTTCCTGTAATGGATCCACCATGGTTTCTTTTTTACCTTGATCCTGCCAAGATCCCTACATTGCAGCTTCCTACGGTAGTTACTGCAATAAGAACTGGCATCAGCAGCCCATAGACGCCGAATATTTCATCTGCAAAACTCTCAAATAAACGAAAGCATCTTTGATTTTTTGTGTATTACAAATGCGGGCTGGAGATACACTGATAGTTACGTACGTGATACTGTCAAAATAATATGGAGCGCCTAAAAGGACATGATAAGAACTGAATTTTTAACTCTTGCAGAGAATATTTTTGCCACCTCATATTAGTTTTACTCATCGAAATTAATTCATTTACAAGTATAGTCATAAATACCTTATACATTAGGCCTTGGAATGATCAAGTATATACCTGTTATGCTATTTATTAATGGTCGTACCTGAAAGGGCTGAGGAGATATTAGATGAGAGAGAATTCCAATAATTCGTTGATGTGTTTAAGAAGCCGATGGCAACCTCATGTGTACATACATGTACCTATGTATTGTGCACGGAATTTCCTTATTCCCCAGTTTCGTAACAGCTGAGTGTTCGGTTTAGGACTACATTTAATTCGCCTATAATTGGCTCACATGCGAATTTTGTTACTTGTATGTACATAAATGGTCCTAGACAGAAGTTGTACAAGTTGACCTGAGGAAGGATGTGAAGCCTTTGAAACAGAGAGAATGTGGTCCAAGTACCTAACTCCTGCCACTGTCCTGATAGCCCAGATTTGTCCAAAATTACCAGTAGCGATTTATCTAAGTAGGTTTACAGGTAGACGCCCATAATTACAAACCATTACTAAGATATGGGAAAATTAAGGTATATTATATGTTTTACGTTTTATACGTTTTCGTTTACCCTTGCATTAGCCATTGCATTTCGTAAAACAAAAAGCGATAAATAAGTTTCAGCTTGCACTGGTTAATATGTGCATGCCAATTAAGCAACTGTAATACCTAGCAATTTTAGGTGAAATTTTTTTGGATACTTCAGGGCCATCCAGAATGATACGCACATTGTCTGAATGTTCATTCCTTTCTATCACCATGAATTCGTTTCAGCAAAGTTTAAAGATAACCTGGCAGCCTTAAAACAATCAGACAGTTACGCTAATTCGTTATTTATGTTTTTTGGAAGAATATCTAAGGATTTGGAGGAATAATACGCAGTAGAGCCACTAACAAATAAGATGGAGTTAAGATGTAGACTACGAACAGAAGGCAATCTAACACGGGCCCTTGTGAAATCCCACATTTTATTGTTCAAAAATCTGATGAAGTATAATTATCTGAAACATATTGTTTTCTTTCATTCAAGTAACACTTGAACCAAGTAAGCACTAATCCCTAATGCTATTGTATTCGATTTTCGTTACAAGTAACCTATTGCCGAATGCCTTGCCCAAATCTAAGAATACTAGTACTACGATTGTATATTCGCTATTGCCATGGGGTAACAGGGCGTCTTTAATAAAGTGCTCAACTACATCAATCATTGAATGTTTTTTTTTTCTGAAACCAAACTGGTACTGATAAAGCCTTTTATTTTATTTTAAAAAACTACAAACTCTTTTGTGAACCACCTTTCCTAATACTTCGATAGTGCAAGTAATGTTGTAATTTGTCAATTGCTTCCTTTCCCTACTATTCTCAAAAGCGAGTGTCGCAGTGTTCACGTTCCTCTTTAATGGAACGGTTTATGGTGGTACCTGTAAGATAGGCTAAGCTTTCTAATAACATTTTCATGCGAGAACTACTTAATCGTCGTGAACCGTGCTTTAGTTAAGGGATTGATCCCGTTCGCGCGGGTTTTGTCGTCTGACACAAACCCTGAGATGTAGGGATCCTTCTTTACAAATTACGAGGGCAAAGCCCGAGTGATTTTTAAAGAAGGATCTCTAAATCTATCACGTTTCGCTCGAGTCGCTTCATAGAGGCTCTAGCACTAGCGGAGAATGAGCTGTTTGGGAACAGATAGCGAGTACAATTATGTTCTCATCTGTTCTAAAGCAAGTCATTCATTGCTGAAGGATATCGGATACTCCCATTACCCCATAGTATGTATAGTACCATAACATGTAAGGTGCGATAGGTGTTACTATTAGACACTAATAGTAATTAACTGTAAAATACATTTGAACTGAGTGATCTTCAAAGGTCAAACCCAGGGCCATTCAGATTATTAAGGCTTTGCAAAGGGACCAAGTTAGGCAATATGTTCTTATTAAACCCTAACAATTCATTGACCTGGGCAGATAAAAGTCAACAATATTTAGATTTTAAGTGATAGTATTTTGTAGGTTATACAAATATTTGCTCATGGATTCAACATCGCATTAGAGAATTCGTAGGTGGGCGTGGTTCTCGGCTGTTCCGGTGACTTTCTTGGTCACATTATTCTCCTCAATATACATTAGGCTCTTCCAAAGTACAGTGACAGTATTCTTTAATACATTACATGTATGCTCCCCTCTTATAAAAGTCAAATAAGTGCTCAAATATATGTGTACAAACGTGGCGTGTGCATTTGTGCATGTATGGGGGAATGAAGTTATTACTTGGGCACGTGAAATTATTACGTCCTTACGTGATAATAAGCACGATGTTTTACGTGCCCATGTGATAGTTATCACGTGAGTGAGTGTGAAAGTTATCACGTATGCACGTGAGAGTGAGGACATGAAATTATCACGTAAGTACGAGGCGTTATCACGTGAGCGTGTGAAAAGTTTTATTTTTTTTCCCATATCCCTTAAGGGGTTCTATAGTTAAACGTGAAAATGACAATGTCCTGTTTTAGGCCATGTTCCTACTGTTTCTACCTGTTAAGCGTGAGAAGATGGGGTGAAGGATGAAAACGTTCTGGACTGGTTTCGAACTGGTGAGGCGTATATCTTAGGCCAAACGTCTTTTATCGCTTAATCAGTTTAGTTAATCATAGACTTGAATTAATATGACTTAGTGATACTCATCCCCTTTCTTTAGAATTTCGGTATTTACAACACTTTCAGCGATTATGGGCATCACACCCAACCTGACTAGAAAATAATTACTTCAAATGTATGTTATTTTGGCAATAATGAGCACATGCGTGTCTTTTGAATCTTCCTTTACGGAACCTGTTTACCCCTATTCATCTTATGAAGCAAAGCATACTACTACATTATAAGCTTTCTAAGTCCAGAAGAATGAAGAACTGGTAACTTAATTTATTGGAATTTTCTTTGTTTCTTACCATAGCCACCGCTTCTGACTGGAGAACTCTTTCTTCTCCCAGCACCGCAAAGTAACCCAGATTGGCGAGGACAAACAGCGTGGTAACAAGTCCCATGGACAGTATGACGGCTCTTGGTACAACCCTGTGTAATGTGTCATTAATGTGTAAAAACATGTATGGCGATTATTACCCAAATAATGTCACCAGGCTTGAGTTATACCAACAAAATTGTTTATGCATAGAATCGTCACACTCAGTTTATATCTTACGTGTACTTAACTGTACATGTATAACACTAATACAATGATACCCTGGAATAATTGAGGGTTTCAGTAGGGTTAATCCTAACGTTACCTAATGGTTCTGTGAATAGTGTTTATATATTCGTGTTTTCGTTTGTAGTTTTAAGCACTTCATCTGTCTGCTCATGCTTGTTGTGTACAGCATCTATTCAGTGGCTGATTTCAAAACTATTTGTAAGGGAAAACACAATAATTGAGTCAATGCATGCTAGAGTAAAAGAAACTGGGGTGCAGGCTGAAGAGGCTTTCACGGATCACATATATACACAAGCGGTTAAGTTGGCAATAAGAGATTGGAACCTTTTCAGTAGATAACGTTATAAACAGACTACGCTATTATCTGCATTTATGTCAGAAAGAACTTTGGAACTTTGAATTACGCCAAATACCTTTAGAGGACGCAATATATCATAGGTTACAAATTTGGGTTACAATTCATTACAAGTTAACACATTATGCAGGAGCTTACAGGAATTCATGTACAGGACCTTACTTGTTTACATCTTTCACTTCCTCCAGAAAGTAATTAACTGAATTCCTGGAAATACACCAAGACGATGTTGTGTACACTGGAATCGGTCATAGCGGCAATGGATCAATGAATGATTGATGGATTGATCCCACGAATGCGTCACGCCAAAGACATAAAAACTGGGAATATTTTGCGCTACTCAGCTAGTCACGTAAGTCAAAAAATTATTTAACGTCCCATAGCCGATTAACCTCCGATAGTGTTCCATGTTATAGAACATGAAAAACCCCGTTACTTTAGCAAGTCTCCATTTAATTCAACAATTAAACATTTTGAAAAACAAACATAAATATGGATATGGTGCCTAGAAACCTTTACACAGAATTGGACGTTAACTGGATTGACCGATTCTGAGAAAACACATTCTATGGACAACGGACACCCACGTCATGACATTAAAGATAAACTCTGCTGACGTGGTCAAGAAGAACTAAAAGAATAAGATCTAGAAGAACAAAACTTGTAAAAAATGTTTAGTAACATTATAAAATCAAGCACATGCAACAACAGGCATTTACGCTTAGCCAAATATCACTTAAAATGTTTCTCACTTTGGTATCAGTGTTAAGTGTGGGATATCGTCAGTAATGGCTGTCATTTAAACGTGCATGGATCAATCTTTCCCAGACTTCGGATGTTTTGCTTTAAAACAAATAGAGATCAGAGTCCCCTTGGGATTTATAGATTAAACTGTCTCCTATACAGAAACTAAGTATTTCCTCATTATATGTTATGCAAAGGGGAATAGGAATACGTGTACTTTGTATCAAGAAACACTACTATTCACTGTTCCTTAAACAGTAGGACCTGCGATTGAAATTTATTGCATGATTCCTTTCCCGGGTTGTGGTTCCTGTGAGGTTTTCATTGTGAGGTTTGTGTAGTATTTATCTCTTCATATAACCTACACCTACTGTTCGTTCAAAGAAACCTATATGTCTGTGTACCTACCAACCCGCATAAGCGTAGAATACGGAGAAAAGGGCAAGACACCAATCCCCTGGGGAGGTTGAGCCCTTTGAGAAATCTTCTTGAACATAATGATCCCCTGGAAAAAATGGTAGCACAATGAGAAATCACCAGTCCTTCCGAGTTTGCGGTCATCCCCCCAATGTTACAACAGCTCCCGTCCTGCAATTCCCGTTATGATTCTCCAGAAGAGACATTTATATTTTGATACCATGGGAAGTTTTCTCCAGGTACATGTATATATTTGTTCACAGCAATATGTATACATAGATATTGTTTTATTTTAAATCACGGTATATATTTTGATGCAAGGAGATTCTAATGTAAATGGAAGCACAAAAGTTGGCTGTGCCACCTATCCTATACATAACGATGGTTTACTGCTTCCGATTAATTACACACATGTTCGAGTCCTAAAATCGTGTACTTGAATATCGAACCAGTCATTATAGCAAACAGAGATATACCATTTCGTTTCCATTCCACCTACCTAAAATTATCTGTACAAGACCCACCAAAGAAATAAGAGCAATCGAGAGCAAGGTGATGAAGGAAAAGGCTGTTTGACCTCTCAGCCCAAGTTTTACACTGCTGCAGTTCATGAATCCAATCACCACTGAAACAGACACTCAAGTGAGTCAAGTTTCTACCCTTTTAGTCTTGTATATTGTATAGGTTATTATGGCAATTACTACTACTACTACTACTACTACTACTACTACTACTACTACTACTACTACTACTACTTCTACTACTACTACTATTGTTACTATTTCTATTGCGAGCTTCTTTACTTACGGATTACGACAACAGCGATAATGACCACTGCGTTACGTGGAATGCTGCAGTCTGGATATATCGGCTTCATAAGGTAGTTGGCAAAAGTGAGAGCTTTGATGGCATTTGCTCCACCCCTAAATAGTGCTATGTTACTCCATAAATAGAGAAACGCCACAAAAGGACCAAATCGCGGTCCGTACATTATCCGCAGGTAGTCATATTTTTCTCCAGATGTTGGGAATGTGGTCCCAAGTTCGGCAAAACACAGAGCTCCACAGGTTGATAACATGCCACCAATAGCCCAGAGCAGCAACGATGTGGACACACTTCCGGAATAACGGATCACAGCTTGTGGGGAGACAAATATTCCACTGCCAATGACAAGTCCACAAATAATGGCCACTGCTTGGGTTATGCCTATCTGGCGCTTCAGTCTCCTTGACTGTTCTTGGTCAGACATACTTGCTGAAGGGCGCCGTGAACGACACGAGCTTGCCCTATGAATCTGAAAGGGGCAGAATGAACCTTCGAGTTCAATCGTCCTGTACTGGTATTTGCAGTAAGAAGTTTTTGGTTGGGACCATCTCAAGAAAGTAATCAATGAGTCTATTTGCGTGAGATAATGTGGTAACAGCTCTCTTTTTGTACAGGTGATCAGTGGTTAGCATGACAAGTAGGTGTGCCAAAAGACATGGGTACATTCGGGACAGCCTATTCTCCTTCAAAATTAGCATGAGCATTTAAGAAATTATATCAAATCGGAATTAACTGTCCGTAAAACCAAGGAAACAGGGGCGAGTCTTCAAACCTGTGTAGCAAGAATCTGTGTCACCGGGCAAATTAACTGTTTGGCCACGCAGAGCAAAAATCTCCCGACCGTTCAACATCCAAGAAAGTATAGGATCAAATTTTGTTACTGAGTATCCATGGACACCACTGAGTCTCACGATATTATCCTATTCGTCATAATATATTAATCTTGACTCACCTTATTTTTTGCTGCACCTTTTTTTCTATTCACTTCCACTTTTTTTTTAATCGTCAAAAGATAAGAACATTCACCCCTGTCCAGTTTATCAATTTGCTTCGTAATACGGTGTGCCAGATATCGTTATGGGTGAGATGCACCACTCTAAATGCTGCCCCTTGAGGGATTATGCCGTACAAAGAAAAATCGGTTTAGTGCGCCATCTGTGATGTGAAGTTCACAAATACAGCATTGAAAATTGTTGTTTCATTAGTTTACCTTCTGTTGCCGAACGTGATAGCGATCGATGACCAAAAACGGGGAAAACTGAATCTAACAGGCCGTATCCCAGACGCCGAGGCACGTAAAGTGTTATTCGACTTTCTGTGGAAGATATACGCGATGTTTCGTTTGCAACCGATTGTTGTTTGGACACTGGCCGGTCTTATGTCAGGACGGTACTTATATACCAAATCTATTATGGATTTTCTTTCCGCCACTCTTTTTGTTTGTTGTTTGTTCCTTTCTTTGCTTCTTTCTTCTTTCTTGGTCTCTGTCTTTCTTTCTTCTTTCTTTCTTTATTTTTTCTCTCTACTTTCTTTCCTTCCTTGTTTCTTTGCTTGTTTCTTTGTTTGATTCTTTCTTTCTCTCTTGTTTGTTTCTTTTCGTTTCTTTTTTTGTTTGTTTCTTTCTGTCTTTCTTCCCTTTTCTCCTCTATCAATCTCCCCACACCATATCCCTCCGTATCCATACGTTTCTTACCTTGTGTGCAGCTTTCTGTTTGAGAAAATCTATACCAGGTAGAAAGTGCAACGTACCAGATGGCGTGCCTTTATAGATCACGTACGTTCCCACACACAACACATACTGTACAGGAAGTGACCGTTCACGCCAAGGTTAACCCTATGTTACGATGTGCACTGTTGAAAGACAAAAACACGCATTGCAGGCAGCCAGTAAAGTTATCTGTCCAGCAGGTCGAGACCTTGCCTGATACTGGCAAAATGCTGTAAGTTCGATTTCAGTATGTTGTTATTTTCTTCATCGTGTGACAAGCCCATCTTACATGTATATTATTGCTTGCTAGAACTGAGGTTCTAACTGATCCAAACAGATTGACACTATATCGAATTTCAACGGTTTTCAACAACTTGTCAAATGCTTCACCCATATTTTTAAATGATTTATAAAGTTCCACTCCTTTGAGTAAGACATTAGCAGATTTTACTGATTACTTCTTGCCTTTGCCTTGTGCCCTGACGTGTTGCTACCACTAGTTTGTATGAGCAATAAATAAACATATCAAATAGATCCGTTATGTGTCTATGCTAGTCCAACGACAAGTCGATCTTGCCAGATTTCTGGTCACTGCTTATAATAACATTTTACTTAGACCTCTTCAATTCATTAAGTAATAAGTTGTAATATGGCTTCAATAGTACAGGGAGTTGGCTAAAGATCTCCAACAATATATGTCTTCTTGCATCTTTTGCTTCTATAAAAATATTTTAAACTCTCCCTCGGCGAATATAGGCGGATCTTCTCTTAGTTATAGAGTGCGTCACTTTATTTGATATAGGCTAGCTGCCAGCACCACCCCACGTGCACCAGATATGCTACTGCTTTAAAACCAGTGAAAAATCCACAAATGGTTTACATTATATATTTCCCTCGGGTACACCGTAATTTACTATGCTACAATTTATACTTATGTCTACAGAACGGATGATCTGTATGAATGGTTACATTACAATTACATGGTGGTCAATTATTACAACTTGTGCCATTGTAACATGTAACTTGAAAATTGACGAAGAAAAGTTGACTGAAGAGCACACATTGTTTTTGTTTGCTTATAAATCGTGCCATATAGATCTTTCAATCATGCCATTAAGGTAATATCCAGATTTATTATAAAAGATTATATTGCTTATGATAAAACAATGCACGAAACAGTATAAAATCTAAATTTACCACCAGTTACATGTAGCTCAATGATCAGTATCAAAGTTCAGTATTTGATACAGAATTCAGATTGCCAAAGTAATCATCCATTTATAACAGGGCACTAGTTATAATACTAGTATTTGGTGTGTTTGTCATTGCTGCAAGTATTTTCTCTTTTGTAATATCAATAAACGTGGCTAGCTCCATACCACCCGACGTTGCGTTTATACATGCCCAAATTTACACAGTACGTATTACATGTATAAAATTAATTTGATAGTATTATCCACATTATCAAGTTAGCAGTTACAATTTGAATAAAATTGAATTGAAACAGAGCTTACAGGTAATACCTAAACATATATATAAATCCATCTTGTGCACATGGATGTGAAGGTCGGTTTTCATGTGTCAATACTAAGAACCCATGTAAAATATTGCATATACAACTACGAAAGTTAATCGAAACTACAGTACAGGAAACCTGAACTACAAAACAGGAAATCCAAACTACAGAACAGAAAATACAATCTACAGAACTGGAAATCCAAACCACAGAACAGCAAATCGAAATTACAGAATAGGCAATCTTAATCCCAAGAGAAGATGTTAAGTAATTTTTACTTACATAATATCCGTTTGCTAGTTAACAGCCATATAGGATTACGCAGTTTTGTTTCACGTGTTCGTGCTTGACTTTGACCTTTCAAGGTCATTCAAGGTCAAAGTGATGATGTCATTGGACTCACCATATATGCTTTCCTATTAATGGTTAATAGTAAAATAAGTCGTAACTAGACTCGTTTACGAGATATAAGCCTTCAAAATATGGTGACATTGACTTTGACCTTTCAGTGTCACTCAAGGTCAAATGTCATGGTGTCATTGGACTCGCCATATATGGTTTCCTATTGATGCTTCATAGTAACATATGGCCTAACTTGGTTCC
>JAAUYG010149170.1_pt1 | contig 11188 bp, 12 predicted proteins | sample 7278091 | NCBI WGS metagenome assembly JAAUYG01 (sample SAMN14350201, study PRJNA611818) | marine sediment metagenome | isolation source: surface marine sediment (0.6m) | place: French Polynesia: Moorea | collected 2018-08
CAAGAAACGGACTCCGACGGATTGCATTTCTTTTTCTTTCAAGCCAGCAATCAGGCTTTGCAATTTCTGATCAAAGGGAATGATACAAGACAGCAGTGTCCAAGTCGCGTTTTCTGCAGTAAATCAATGACGTTGACGTTTCGGGTTTTTTGTTTTTATTTTGTTTTGTTGTTGTTGTTTGTTTTTTTTTGTTCTTACCATTTCTTTGTAGGCGTCGATCTCTGCTTGCGGTGCTAACTGGCCCTTCATTCGCTCAATCTGTTCGTTTGTGTACAAAGCTGTCTGGAAATGTGCATTGGCAATGGCGCGCGTCAACGTCGCTACAAAGACACAAAACAAACATCATAAACCGTTTGGTTCTGAGCAGTTGAGCTGGGGGAGCTTCAGATCAAATACTCGGTGGCATCAGATTAATTTTTCTGGATCTAGTGGACAACTTGGAACAGATGGAAAGAACATCTCCAACAACAAGTACGCGCACGTGTTCCGTAGTTTTTTGTGTCAGATTCATCTGGAGTTATCAATGTGGGTTTAGTTTGACAATTCCCGTGCTCAAAATGCCACCAGTGCGAATGGGACAGACACAAGATGTTCATGCAATGTTATCCAGGACCATTCCGCCGTGGGGTGTGCGCATTGGCACGGGCTCACGAGCAGACAGCGCGCGTGCCTGGTTGTCAATGCATCAATACATTTGAAAACACGGCAACGCGAGGTCCCGTGTACTGACTGCTGATCAATACACGCTCATTGATCACGCAGCCTGCCAACACCACTCACTACACACGGGTAATGACTATCGATTTTCCACCGTGGTATATCCGTGCAGTTGAAAACAGCTTATGTCATCGCCCAACAGAACAGCAGTTTTCAACGCTAATGGTCGACATCTGACTCCCATTCACACCACAGGTGATCATCAGCTTCACTGACGTCCAAGTGTGAGTCGCGCACACCACATGAGCAACAGCCAAAACGTCAGAAAGTGGCCGTTTGAAAAGCAACCGCCTTCACAAAGTGCTCCCACTTTTGTTCAATACCGTTGCGTACAATTGCAGAGCAGGTACATCTTGTAACTTTGACATTTCACCACACAGAGAGCCCATACCCGAAAGGGTCACCAAGTGCGCCAATGAAATGCGACCGTCTTACCACGTTCCTCCAATTCGGATTGAGACAGGCGAGGATCAAAAGCTGCACACAGACAAGACAGAAGAAAATACAGCTGTACCCACGTTAACAGACGCAAAACTGCGCGGGCTTACGACTGAAGGAAAACGGATTCGAGATCCGCAGGCGGGCAAAAGAAATGTCGGAACAGGCGGAGGGCTCTCTTACCGAGGTCTATTTCTGCTGTGTTTCGGAGCACGACTTGTTGGTTGGTGTCCATCTGGATCACCTGACCGTCGACCACCACCTGCCCGTTGTAGCCGACTGGAAGCCCCTGTGCGTTGTAGCTGTATGGGTACCCAACCGACGAGAACTGCGGCGAACCGGTAAAACTACAAACAAACAAATGCGCGTTGACATTTTTCAACTTCCAATTCTCCCTCCAGTTGCTCCAAACTTTGGCCCCAGAATTGTGCGCAGCTTTTTCTGCACTGTTGAGTGAACAGCGATTCGTTGCTGTGTGCATCTCAACTAGTGGAGCGCCACTTGTCTGATTCCCTTTCAGGATCACAAAACATGGCTTCAAGATTTGTTTGTTGCAAGGACAAGAGCGCTTTTCTGCTGAGGACACAGCCCTTCGGCAAGCGCGGACAACCATGCTCGAGCAAACGACAACAGCAGGGTGACTCCGCCGCTTTCAGGGGCGCGGCCCAAAAACAGAGCGACTGAACAGACGAAGAACAAAACGTTTTGACGACGACCAAGACTTGCTTTGCATTCATTACCTTGGATACGTGTTGTTGTTTGGAGTAGCCGCCCCATTGTAAGGCCCGTCGAACCCGTTTAACCGGTTGCGCTTGTGAAAGTTTGCTTCATCCTCCACTTTCTCTCGTTGCTTCTTGGACATTCGACCAAATTTCACCGCTACAAGATAAAACACACGGGTGCTTATCAACACTGCACCGTCAGTTAAGCTGATGTCTTTGACCGTGGAGACGAGACGCGGAATTCCATTTTGGGATGGAGACACCAAAGTGAAATAGCAACAGACCCTGGTGCGACTTAACTGTCATGACTCAAGTGGTAATTCACACCGGGCTTATCCAATTTAGCTCCCCTGTCCCCCTGCTCTTTTCAGAGGGCGTGAAGGTGAAGTTTTTTCCCCGCACTTTGTGGAAGACGCCTGCGTTCTCTTCCTTTGACGGAACTGATTTCCTCCGGGGGGGAGCACATTCGCCCCGCCCAAACAAGAAGACAACGAGGGGAGCCAAAGTGGATAATCCCGTAGCATAACTGAGCTGTGCGCATTGTTTTTCGCGCACGAACACTGTACCCACCATCGCGGGACATGCCGAGTGCGAGGCATTTCTGTAGCCGACAGTACTGACATCTGTTCCTGTTCACCCGGTCGATTGTGCAGTTTTTGTGTCGCGGACACTGGTAGTTGACCGGCCCTGCCTGACTCCGCCGGAAAAAGCCCTGTGTACGAGAAAATAAAGAAATGGTATTTTTCGTGGTTTTGTTCTCGTATTAGTGTAGATGGTCTTTGTTCGGTTGAGAAAGGGGAGTGGGGAGGGGGGTGACACCAAACACGATAAGCTGGGATAGGGGAAATGAGGAAGGAGGGATCGGGAATAGACACTTCACAGCCTCGGAACAATTATTACGTTGCCTGTAGGAAATACGCAATTAGAGAATTTTTAACTCTGGGTGTAATTAGCGCAGAATCAGCTTCCCGCGCCCCTCTCCATCAACTGCAGCCATTGAGCCCTGATAACTCGCCGCGCAATTACCGCGCTAATGCAGGCCATTTTCGCCGCGCTGGATTCACTGAAGACCGCGGATCCAGGTGGCTTGATCTCCCACAAAAATTTGAGTTTGGAGCGGCAAAGAAAACTGTTCAGCACCTGGTGTGCAAGGGACAGGGGATCACAGGTTTTAGATTCGCAAGACAGTGGAACACCATCTGTGTTGGTGAGACTTCAATGATTCTTTTTTCTTTGGTGAATATGGATTTACGTGGCGGGGGGGGGAGGAGGTGATGACTGGTGTATCACCAACATAAGTGACGCGCCTCGCTGGAAGAGTCACGTCAGTGGTTCAAGGTGATTTACTCTCGCACGACGCACTGCCTAGACAGGGGCCAAGTGAGCCTGTGTAGGGGTAAGGGTGTGCAGAGTGGAGCCTTCAAAGATCAGCCAAGTACGAGGCTGAACCACACCCAAAACAATCCTTCAAGTGCCATCTCTTTGTAGTTTTGGACATCCACATTGGGTCTGGTTGCTTTTTGGTGAAGACTGGAGACATACGCAGATAGAAACACGTGTTAAAACTCCCATTACGTGTCAGCAACCATCAAGCAGATTTTGCCCATCATGGGTCCCCACTGGATTCATACGGGGTAATTTTGCCCTATTTTACCCGTCACATTATTTCCAGATGATGCAAAAATTGCTTGCAGAGCATTAGCAGTGAGTGGTGTGTCATTTTGTGCGAGTAAAATTCTACGCATTTTCGTTTTGCAGTGACAATTTCATTCCATTGAGAGTTTCACATCCACAACGGCATTTTTGCGAACCGGAAGAGCAACCATCAAAGTCAGGCCCTGCATGTCCAGAAGTCTCCAGTGTGCGTAAAATTGGCATCAAGGAGTGGCACAGGTCAAAAATGCACAGAACTGCACAAATTCGCTCATTCCAGCCTGTCAAAACAAGAAGAGAGAAATCTGAGGTGGTTCCATTCACAGCTTTTGGGTGGGTTGACAGTTTCACAGCTCTTGGCGTCTTCCAGCTGTCTTTGAAAAAGGAGCGACTGCTGTTGGAGCTCCTCATGGTTCAGGTTGAACGAGACCTTTGCTTTGCCGTCCCCTTCATGCAACTCCCTGGAACAGGAAGTGAAATGTCACCCTCTGACTTAGCCTCACCCCCTCCCCTTTTGCAGCAACACAGCAGCCACTGACTTGATTGTGGGAACCAAACCACCACCGGGAAAACTGTTCGGACCCCCAGTTTCTCATGTTGTCTCAGCTCCAGCGAACTAGTCGTCAATCCTAAATCCTCTGTGACGCAGTCAGGACCGCAAAGTTCTTTTGTCAACAAGTCAACCAAACGAAAGTCGATTCTCCACAAAAAGCCACAACTTTACGGGTAAAAAGTCGCTCTTCAACGTCACAAAGTGCAAAGCGATCCAAAGTGACCAATTTGATCAAATGTTATCAAAGTGGCCGCGCTCATTGTGGCCAAAACAAGCGAAGAAAAAAACATTGTTTCCTTTTTTGGGGCTTTCCTCTTCCTTCTTTTCAGAAATGTGTGAATTGGAAGACCCGAAAATCTAAACAGCACTGAGGGGGAATGTGTGGGGGGAGGATCACAAGGAATTGGAACCTAGACGGAAGTTTCTCTTGGCCGAAAATTCCCATCTCCACGTTAACGAGTCCACACATCCAGAAGAATGTGACACACTCGCAAATTTTCCATTCATTTTCCTTGCGTGAGGTTCGCGTGAAAAATTGACCCTGGATGAGATTCGTGCCATCCAGTCTCGTCAGTTGGCAAGCACTCTTCACAGAAAACGAATATCGTCAGGGTCGAGGGCTGCTCAGTGTCGTTCAACAATTACTTCCTTTTTATGGTCACTATTGCCGACAATCGCTCCAGCATCATCTAAATTCAAGTGTTTTCTTTCAAAGCAACACAACTTTTCGACTTTTCCGAGTCACTAGACGGTGCCAAACTGGGGTAACATCACCATCTGAAGCTTATGACGTTTTTCTTCATCTCGCAAAGAAAATAAGTGGAGACGTCTGTCCCAAGGATTGAGAACCGGGAACGGACTCGCATTTTTCAGCAAACAAAGAAACAAAGTCTGCGATCACAAAACCCTAAGATAGTGGCTTCTCTTGAGTTTTAACTTTTGTTTTGCAAGAAGTCAAGTCTGACCGTTCGCAACAGGAAATGTTCTCGGTTCTTCACAAAAACCCTTCACATTTGTCAAGGATCCAAAGCCTGAAGAGATGTGAAAAAAGTCCTTTCAAGGACTGACAACAAGCGCTGTTGACAATACCATGACGTTTTTCATTCAGAAGAAAGGACGACGAAGCCCAACAAACGAAGACCATGATTTTATTTTTGTCCTGAACACATTCCTTTTTGTTGGCTTCTTTTTCGCTAAAAGGCACATTTTGCCGCTGCAGAAAGGACTACAAACGACACGAAAAGCAAGTTTTAATAATTTTCCTTCACACCACCTCGAACGTCCCTCATCTTTCAGTCTGCTTTCACCATTTTTGGTTCTTTGGTGACGAACAGAAAAGACGAGGAATAAGACCCTTATCAGCCACAAGGCTTGGACGCCATGTCCAACTGGTTTCAGGTGTAAGTGTAATGGTTTGGCCTCCAAGGGCACACCATCACAAATTCTGGTGCAATGGATTGGATTGAATAGAGAGAATTTTCGTTGAAGAAATCCACTGCACAAGACACACTGAAAACAAAACTTCCCTCTTCCATCTTCCCAATGGCCCCAAGCCGAGTTTCGAGACCCTATTTTCCATCTGAAAAGCACAGGAAACTCGGACAGGTCCCAAACGTTTTGATGTGTGCTGACCATTTGTGTCTGGAAAAGCCCAATTTACTTTCTTTGTTGCAGCTTCGAAACAATCCTTATGGTTGTTCACCTCCTGGAATTCCCGAAGGCGACGCAGAACTAATGGTGGAGAGTGGTGTTCATCAGCTGCAGGTGTTAACGGCGCGTTCGCGTGTGGAGCGCACATTAATCCCGAGCACGAAGATTATGTTCAGGTATGCACCCCTAATTTATGAGCGAGCTAATCATTTCACATCACACAGAGATTGTGCGATATCATTCACTACAAGTGGCTTTTTTCCCCTCGTCCTCTGCTGGGAATGCTCATGACAAGGAGAAACGGTTGTTTTGAAAGTAATGTGGAGACGAGATTTCGTTTCCACAACATTCATGCTCCACAGCTGAGTCACCTTGAAGAGTGCTTACATTCTGCTGCTTTCCAAAGCAAAACATTTACAGATTCAAAGGCTGCTTTCACAGAAAGCAAAATCCCAGCTGAATGTTGAGGAAACACCTGAAAACAAGTCCTTGGGAACCCTCTTTTTGGCAGTGTCATGCCGTTCCGACTCACCTTGCAGCCTTCACATGTGATAACTCCATAGTGCACCCCGGAACTTTTGTCTCCACACACTTTGCAGGGAATAACTTCGATGTGTGCTGAAAATACACAGAAAATACCAGGATTAGATGACAAGTCACAATTTTTCGTGGAATGTCCTGCGTGTTTATGCAGCAGAACCTTGATTGGTCATGTCCGCACACACGCTTGCTGTCTTGCATTGTGTGAAGCAGGACCGTTCACACCAATTCACATCACAACATAACGACCACCACCTTTGACAGCTCACCTTGATCTAACTACGATCGAATGGGCATTCCTTCCACGTCTAAGGACAGGTAAAAAGATAAAGCTAAGACACGTGAAGTTGACAAGGCGACCGCCAAGTCAACATTGTCACCTCAACTGGCTGAAGTTCAATATCATTGCAAACACGTTCAATAGTACTTGATGTTCACGTTTTGCGAGTACTTTTCCTCTTCATTTTTGTCGCAACTATGATCTCTTTTCAGGGAGAGTCTGCCGAAGAAGCTGTCGTTTACCCAAACGAGAATTTGGAGGAACTGAGTGTTCCTAAACCAGGGGTGTCTGTCTGGCTGTCCTCAAGTGGCAATGTTTCCCGCATTGCCTTCTGTCCTTCACCGTTATAATTTTCCTGTTTGTTACGTGAGATTACAAAAGTATGGGACTTTATGGGTCAAACGACACTGGGCTTGCGTTTTCTGGGCCAAAAGTTCAAGTCGGGGAGGGGGGTTTTCAATTGACACAAACTCCCATGCACCCCGCACTTTGTGTTGTGACGCCAAGCAAAGAATGTGGATAGAAAGCCATGATACTCTTTGCTGGAACTCCATAGAATGACACTCACTTCTTGGGACGCACCACCACCACCATAGCTTCTTGATCTGTCGCACAAACACTTGGAAGAGCACTAATCAGCACAGTTGTGCCTTGATGTTGGGGCTTCATTACAGCCAAGTGATTACAGACCGGCCTGAGGCAGTGGAGTCCGACCACCAAGACAGGATGAAGCACTGCAAAGCACCAATTACACCTCAGCTTGTACCTTCTCACTTTTGTCCAAGAGTGTGCACAGCAATCTCTGCTTTCGTGCAACTAAGGGTCATCCGGAGTTCAAGAAATTTCAACACTGTCACTTGTGGAAGACTGTCCAGACTCAGTTTTGGTCTTGCAGGTTGGAAAGTGAACACAAATTCGTTTGTCCTAAAGTGCCAAAAAGTACTTTCTCCGAGCAACTTATGAACAATGAGACCGTTTCTGGCGAGCCCCTTGTTTTGAATTATGCTGGCAGAAGAGCGCACGAAAATTAGTGCTGCTCTCAAACCACGGAAGCTCCGAGAAATCGCGGAAAGATGCTTCCGTCGGAAAGCGAAGAACATGCTCCTCTCGACAAGAACGGATTCACTTTGTGTGCTGTTGCCTAATCAACTGAAGTACTTTTGCATGGAGAGATTTTGTGTAAATATGTACGACTCACAATGAAAACCAATTTTTTTTCCAGCGGAGTTGGACCTGGTCCAACTTGTGTCAACTTCAACCACACATTTCATGTGACAGGCAACTTCAACTTGAAAAGATTCTTTGCAAACTTTGGGCCCAGTTCAAGTGTAAATTCTCGAAACTGAGGCTGCATTTCAAGTTGATCACCACACAATGGGCCTCCTACACCAAGAAAAAGACTTGAGACATCTTCACAGTTGAACATGTTTCTGTCAGCATGGTGCTATTTTTGCTTCGCACATTCTTTTCCCCATTGAAATGTTTTGAGCTGTAACAACGAATTCACCTTGAAAGAGATCACTGAACCATGTCTTGCGACTCCTTATCAACATGTTCCCGACACAGGATGAGTCGCTCTTATCGAACTGAGACCACGAATCTCGCACTGCGCCCGAAGAGGACATTTTCCAACTTTCAACTTCAGGGTCCTGCTCACAATTTCACTGTTACAACATTGGATGTTTGTTGTCCCTTCCAGGAGTAGATACATTCCATGTGTCTTTGTTGCCACAACAATCGGGCATTTTCGTTCTTTTAGTCGCAACTTCTCTGCAACACAACAAGGCTCACTGAGGTGGAACCACTTTTTCAGTGTTGATAAAGACTGCAATGCGAAGGTGATCAGGTCAAGCGAGACCATCTTCCTTCATGGAATTGAAACCTGTTGCAAAAGAATGCACATCAAACGTAATGGTATCTAAACTCTTGACGAAACACACCATCTGAAATGATATCCCAAAGGTACGCTAAAAATCTCAAGCCCATTACGTGAGAAACGCTTCACTGGTCTCAGTCATGTCTTTGTAAATGCTTCCTGTGCAAGAGCCTTGTGTTTGTCCTGGCTCATTGCAATGCTTCAGGCATGTGGCGTTCAGTGGAATTGTCCCTGCTTGGTCCAACTTGTAGATTTTTCATTCTGATGTTCCTGATCTCCTTGTGAAGTTTTCAGTGGGGGCACAGGAGCTGGACAAAAATGTGGTGGAGAGTGTCAGCTTTCGCTGTTTTTGTGACGCTTCATGCGGGACGAGCAAGGCAATCCACCGCATCGAAGCAAAGAGCGAGCGCGTCACTTTTACCGCAGCAACATTCCATCAGGTTCAAATCATCTTGACATGTTCAAAGATAACAAAGGAAACATCCGAACTCATCTGACAAAAGAAATCGTCAGAAAAAGTGAATCGAAAACTCTCTATCACCTCCAACCTATTTGAAAGCCATGAAAGGAAGAACACCGCTTTTTGCGCAAATTGCCATTTCCTGCAATCTGTCAACAAAAATTTGTCTGTCTGCATTGCTTCATCTGTAGCTCTGAAATGTATGTTCCCGTCCCGTGTCACAGGAAGACAATCGGCGCAGAGATACACCTTTAACCTTGGACGATCAAACTGAATCTTTATTCTTGCAGCCTTGTTTGGCAAAACCATTCAACTCCATTGGACTTTTTCTTTCACCTGACAAAACTTCATTAGAAGGCATGGCTGCAAGGTTTAAATTTCACCAAACAAGTTTTACCTCCCTCAAACAACCAACGTACAATCACTGACTGTCAACTTTTTTTGTTCGCGAGGATAATATTTTTCAAAGCCATTCGCTTATGTGTGCAGTTGCCAGGTAACTCGCGTTTTTACTGTGAAGGTAAATACATTTATGGCTGTCTGGAGTTAAACCACATCACGTGCTTCTTTCCTGCATCAGCGTACGGTGTATGTACATTCCGTGTGAATTGTGCCAAGCTCCTTTCCAGTTTGCAATGGTCCATAAAATCCCTCGTGGAGTTTTTTTTTTTTTTTTTTTTTTGGACACGGACACGGACATTTCTGCACTTTTAAGTTGAACAAAGTTCCCACTCAAAATTGCTGCCCAACTTCCATCACCTTGGCCAGCAGTAACGTTCCAAGATTTTTCCTGACAAAATAGTTTGCCACGTTCCTTCGTCCTTGCAAACTTCCAGGCTTGTAGAGACTCGAGGAGTAAAATCAAACGCAGCACCAGGAAGACTCTTTTTCTGACCAAAGCAGTTTTGGATTGGGAGGGGGTACTCCTTGTTCAATGGAATGAGTGCTATTCTTCGACCAGAAAGGAATTTTCTTTTGGTGAATCTCGTTAACGGACGTCAAGATGGCCCAGTCGACAATCGGTCAGAAGAAGAACATCCCTCTTGAGCAAGATGTCCATCTACTTTTCACACAAGAAAACTGCACACCGGCAGAACTTCTAAATCAAAGGGCAGTGAATGAGCTATTGGCCTCCAAAAGGAAAACATGGCATTTCTCAAAAAGGGCTGGTATTTTCAAGGCCTGTAAGGAAAACAAAAGTCTCGTACATGTCCATCAGAAAGAAGAATTTGCGTGTTATTTTTTCAGTGCAAGTTGCCTGTGGGGCTTGGCAACGGTTTCTGTCGTCAACGAGTACCCAGGGATCGGTGTTTCTCCACAACAAAATTGGAGAAACATTTGCAAAACGCACGACAGGCAGGTTGCAATTCATGTGGCACTTTTGAAGAAGCCACGTTCGTTGTTGAGCGGTAATAACCATCCCACAAATGCATTAGAAATTTTAAGTAGTTTCCTGAACCACTGTTCCGTGAACGAAAACGCAAGCGACCTGGGCGTTGCCAAGTTTGCCCAAAAAAGTTGAGGCTTGAGAACTTTCACAGCTCACACGCCACATGTACTCGAGACAATACCCACACTTGGCAACAATAAAATGCCAACTTCAAATGAAACAAATGCTGGAATGACAACGAAGTAATCGTTGTACAATGACAAAGAGAATCGCACCGATCAAAAGTCTAATGTCCTTGGTGAAACCTGAAACCTGAAACACATGAGCTAAGAGCAGACGGCAAGATGTCGCCTGACTCGCTTCCAGAAACGAAACAACTAATCCAGATTTTCCAGTTTGGTTCATGCTACGATTCTTACCTCGTCCAAATCAAATTATCCTACTGGCTGTGCGTTACATGCGACGAATTATGTACATGAATAAATATCCATACGTTACACCATTCTGGGAACAGAAGCAAAACACTTTGGGTGGGTCTGTTACAGACTACCCCACCAGTTCAACAGAATGCGCGTCTTTTGTGCAGGCCAGAAAATCAAACGTACCTAAAAACAGGGAAAATGTGTCAATATATCGAAGCGCGGAACGGGTATCTAGATTTGTAGGTTTTAAGGTCCTGTGCTAAAAACACAGAAAAGCAACCGACTCTTCAGCCTTTCTGAAATCAACAGAAATCAGCTGATTCCAGGCCATGCGTGCATGGACGAACACACAACGCGTCTCGGGTTACAGGATGTTTCATTCTTCAATTCCAAAAACGAAAAAATCTATAAGTTTTGTTCAATTGATCTGGGGACACCTGAAGGAGATCGTTGGAATGTCCTACCTACGTTCTTTGATGCAGATTAC
>JAAUYG010037203.1_pt1 | contig 11187 bp, 8 predicted proteins | sample 7278091 | NCBI WGS metagenome assembly JAAUYG01 (sample SAMN14350201, study PRJNA611818) | marine sediment metagenome | isolation source: surface marine sediment (0.6m) | place: French Polynesia: Moorea | collected 2018-08
ATCATTCGCTTCCAGTAGTGCTGTGAGTGGGCTGGTGGCCCACTAGGCAAAGAATTATGGTTTGAAACCTCACGGTGAGAATATATAAATTCGTGCGAATTTATAAAGATTTTACCCCGCACATGATATTTACCCACACTTAGGTCACAATTTAACTTCCAACTGCGCTATTTAGTTGAAAAAATACGGTGGTGCTATGTAAACTATGTAGTTTCTGTACACATGTATTTATGGTCTTTGTGAGGGTTTTTTTGCCATGATCCTCATAAATCATTTAAATAGAATGGTGTACTATGCTTTCTTGGCTTATATAGATGTGCAGTTGCTTTAATACATGTATTATATGTTGAATAGTGCATTAAATGTTTGTGAAATTTTTATTATTGACCTCTGTTGACGTTCAACTGACCTACATTGAGCATGAACTTTAGATATTTCTCCTAAAAAAAACGTATGTATATACATGTATGCACATGTTGATTTGAGGATGGATATAATAGAGTTTTGAAATTTTAAAGTATTCCTGTTTAATCTACTTGAAGTTAAAAGGTCTTGTTTTGTCATCAAAACATAAGGTGTGGCAATGTACCTTCGTTACCTTACTGTGTATAGGGAATGGGGAGACAATGACAATGATGAAGATAACTCAGAAATGCGAGAGAGGATGGAAGAAAAGGAAAGACAGGAGAGGGAGAACTTCATAGCCAAAGAATTTAAGAAAAGACGCGGCGCTCGGGTAAGTAGTCAAAAGTTTCATGAACCAGTTTCAGGAAAAACCTGAAGGCTAAAAACAAACTAACCACTACATGGACCGGTAATCATGTTGAAATCCATTGCTATGTGTGGTCCTTGAAATTAAGGTCACTACCAACCTTAGCATCCTTTGTCTTTTCTCTGCTTAAGATTGACTTGTAAGATGTAAGACTCTTCTAGAAACTCCCAGGCACCAGATGTAGCAAGCTAAACTTTGCTGCTTAGTGTGATATGATATTATATCTATCATGTAGTACCTAATGTAGAAATATTTTGCTATCGCAATCGCTTCTCGCTCTTTCGCAATGTTTATCAAGTAATGCCTTATCTTGTAATATGGATCTGTACCCCCCTTTTATCTTTTTCCACATGTGAACAATCTTTCATGCTGAGGATATAGGGGAAAATGGAATCATCCCTTTCTCTTCATCTGATTGTGACTCTTTTAACTTTGCATAACTATCATGTAGACCTATATGCTTCCATGTGCTCATGGATTACCGGTACACACACATGCATATTGCATAATAATCCATGACAGGTCTGTTGCTTATCTCAGTAATGTCATTATCAGACACTAATTATTGTTCATGTGGACTGTTTGTCATCCTGCTTCAATGACGTACATTTTCTGGGACTCGTTTTCGTTCCATTGTATTTTTGCCAGCCTGTGGAGTCGGATGTACCGTGGGAGCCCCCTGGGCTAGATTGTCCACTAAAAGAGGCTGAAAGCCGCAAGATCAACAAGCTAACTGTGAAGGTAATGTGAAACTACTGTGAAGGTAATGTGAAACTACTGTGAAGGTAAATGTGAAACCTAGAAAGCACATGTACTGTACATATACCATACTTGTAAAGTATACGTTATACTGAGATCATGTCAGTATATGCTGAGTTCGAACTTTAAAAAGAGTTTTTGATGTTAGAATGTGGGGAAGTTATTACACAATATTTAATATTGCATGTGCTGTGGGAAAATACATTTCTTGATGCTGATACAGATAGAATTGTCATTTACTATCTATAATCAGTAAATCCTGGTCAAGAAAACGTAATGGTACAGTGACAAGAGATGTTGGTAGAAAGATTGTCAGAATTATTAAGAGGTGTGAATTTTTTGTTCTACAATGTACACATTGTCGTCTGTTTATACAATGTACATGGATATTGCAGGTGCGAGAGCATTGTCTGCAGCTTCTGGAGAATGCTCTGTCGGCCAACCTCCAGGCATGTCTGGATGGAGATCTGGATCATCTCCGCCATTACTATGACCCTCACGCCCTGGCGATCAACGAGGAACACCGGGTGTTCCAGAGCAGCAAGATGGTTAACCTCTACAGAGCTGGGGTCATGAAGGCGGTGAAGGAGATAGGGATAAGTACCCTGGCCAAACAGCTCCACACCGCCTTCCGGAAAGAGTTAATGGCCGATGACGACGTCCCTGTAGTGTCTCCTGTGGATCAGGAGCAATGTGACACACCTGCAATGACGGAGAGGACAGATACTGTGTCACCGTCCTCAGACTTGGTGATCAGCATGCCCACCTGCAGTCCCACTTCTGACTGTGTGACAGGTGAACCAGTCGACACCTCAGTTCACGCCACGCAAGCAGAAACCGGGCATGCCCTAGCAGGAATGTCCACTGCTACAACTGATACTAAGGATTCAGCCACAAACCAAATAAAGTATTTTTTCGAGGCGCCTGACTATAAATCGGCCTCCGATGATCCCGAACCCAAAGCAACGGTCGATTATCAGCGGGCTGTGAAAATGTCTTCACATAGTAGCAAAAGACCCGATAGCAATAGCATGATAAGCCGTTCGAGTTCCTGTCAACCAAACTCCTCCTCGACCACCATGCAGAGACATTCTAACAGCTGGGAAAGCCGCGATCCTAGGAAACGGAAACTTGACGCCCATCAGGATCAGAGCGTGGAAAAGAAAATGCGGTTAGAACGCATTGAAATTAATGACAATCAGTTTGATAATGCTAAAGCCGTAATCAAAATTCTTACTAGTATAACCAGCACAAAGTACATGTACACTGTACAAGGCATGATGGTAACAATAAAATAACGTTATTTCACCATGTAGTGTAACTCAGAATATGATGGCATGACCTTACAAGAAAATCTTATTAATGAAGTGGGGGTATGCGTCTTGTCTTTTGCAGAGTTGAGTCGAGGCATCCAGCCAGCCTGCAGGTAGGCAAAGACCATACCAGGCAAAAGGTATTGATGCTCTCACTTACAGTGCACATCATACATGTAGGGTGAACAGAAATAATTCCCTTGGCACAATAGTGACTTGATTACCTGTTGGTATAATGTTCTTTAACACTGACCTAAAGTATTACATTTTGGTATATTTTTCTTTAATACTGACTTAAATTATTGCCATTAGATAAAGTATTACATTTTGGTATATTTTTCTTTAATACTGACTTAAATTATTGCCATTAGATAATGTTCTTTTAATAAAGATACTTTGAGAACATCATCTTCCATAATTAGACCTGTGCAAAAATGTACTTACGAATGGTTATTCCGTTCAGCCTCAGGCAGGCCATTCCTCCAAGCCAAGTTGCTCAACAAACACATCCAGACAGACTGTACCCAGTGACAGGGCGAATGGTGCCATTCAGTCAGCTAGTCACAAACACACAGCTGAGCTGGCAGTCCGCTACCTTACACCCTACTATAAGGAAGGAAAATTCGTGTCCAAGGTACGGAAAACCTTAGAGAATGACATCATGATCCTGAATATGAACAAGCTTGTTACCAATGATACGTGTACAGTGGTCCCCTCTATTAAGGCCATCCTAAGAAATTGCGGCCATATTAGAGAGGTGGTCCGTGGGGAGAGGAACAACCGGATGTAATAGTGGCACCATCAAAGATTTTGGCCACATTAGAGAGGGTGGCCTGTGTTGAGAGTCGCCACTGACAGAGGGACCTCTGTAAATAGAAAGGGTTCTGCCCAAAGTAAAAGTGGAGTGTCAAGGTGCCTGTAATATGTGTATAAAGACCCCCCAAAGCCATCTATTCTCTCCATATCCAGATATCATTGTACATACATGTACAAGCTAGAAAAAACGTTAAGTCATAGTTCATAGCCGCCTTCATGTGAAGGTTTCTTTGCCAAGCAGACCCGTTCTTTGGCAAAGATGACACGATGTAAAAGAAATATTCAGCAACTCGGCACAATTTTCATGGTGTACACAGTACAGTGAAACCTGTCTTGGGAAACTACTGGCATGAGAGACCGCCTGTCTTGAAAAACCAGGTGTTCCTGGCAGAACGTCCTACATACATGTACATGTGTATTCAGTGTAAGGGAGCCTGTCACCAAAGACCACCGATCTTGAGAGACCACATTTTTATGGCCGATGTGACAGTGTTTCAAGACCGGTTCTACTGTATCTGTGCTTCGTTTTGATGTACAGCCTTCATACATTGTTGGTAGTTGTTGTATTGATGTTTTTGTTTGTACACAGGAGGTGTTCAAAGAGGTTGCACGCATTGTGGCTCAGCACTTCGGAGGTGGCAAATGGAACTCTTTGGATGAGTCTGCAGGTTGGTACATGTACATGTATGACTATGATAACATCTATCCTTCATGTATGACATCATGAAATGAAAAAAAAATCTGTGCACAGTCTTCTTTGAATGTGACATTTGACCAAAATATGCCTTTTCTGTCATTAAGAAATAGTTGTCACTGCAATACAGGCCAATATGTATACATGTACTGGTATGCTGCATTGGGATGAGATCTATGGCACTTATGTACAAGTCATGTGTAACTGCAGACTACGTAGCAGAACCAGGTACAGAACACCTACAGTACATGGCAGTTCATGTACATTGTTAATGGTGTTTACTTGCATGCAAAAATCACCTGCCTACACAACATGCATGTAAGAATCAGCTGTTGCATTCCAAGGTGCATGTCACAGTAATTTGCATGTCATTTGGATTTCGCACCAAAGCACATGCTGGCACAGTCATTGTGTCCCATGGCCTCAGGTGCCATTGTCCATAGCATCTATATGCTAGGTTCTGTTTTTAGTGGGAATATGTGTCTGTCTGCCAGTCAGTTTCAGGTATGAAATTTTGAAATTTAATCCTACACCACCAAGTCGTTTGCACCACAAGATAGAGGTCTTGTGTTCTGCCATGTGGATTAAAAGTGGCTATTAAGACAACTATAGAAAGTTATACCACCATACAGTTGTACATGTAGTGCCTAGTGAAATATTTTTAAGTGCCTAATTTGTGATATTAAAGCATATATCAAGGTCCCTGGGCCTCTTTTGCTGTTTGTGTTATAACTGCTCACCTGAGAATGCTCATTAGAATACAAATCTGGCTTTTCTGCCAGTCAATTTGTACAGGTCTGGTTTTAAGGGGATTTCATATCAGATTATCAGTAATGTTTTTGATTTATTGTAATAGTCTGTATCCCATTGAAATCTGTCACTGCTGACAGCTTCCCCATCTCCCTGTCATTGAATGGGAAGGAGAAGATGTTATGAAAGGATAATATACTGCTACACGTGCCTACAGATTTAATTGACTTTCATTTTTAGCATGCAACCTGCTGACATTTTTGTCAATGATTTTCTTTCCAAACCTCTAAATGCATGTCATGTCTGTTTTGTGACTCTAGACTGTGTCAACGTTTGCTGCAGTTAAACTGCTTTTACTGTGTCAACATTTGTTGCAATTAAAATGCTTTTACCGACAGCGTTGCTTCAGCTACATGTACATGTAGTTGAAAACCTTAAAACCTTACCAATTCAAATAAATATTTCTTCAAATAACAAGGAGAAAATGAGCGTAACATTATTTCCATAGAAAAAAAAATTGGATTCCTGGCAAAGTTGAACCAGCATTAGTAACAGAGTTACATGTACATGCACACTGTCAACCAAAGCCATGGCCGTGTCTCGGCAGTGCCATTTCAGTTTGCTACATTTTTATAGTGACAAAGTTTTTTCTCATTTTGTGTGCTCGGTTGCTATCATGTTTCATTGGAGCATGTAGAACTGGGGAAAGGTTACAGCTGTTTGGATTGGTCCCGTACAAACACGTGTGTGTTGATATTAAGCCTGCTGCTTCTGTAGTATTGATTTATCGCTGCGCGCTTAGATCCTGTATCTTGTATAACATGGGAGAGATTTACAGCATGCGAAGGGATGACAGCAGAAGCTGCCAAAAAGCCTTCCGAATTAAATTTGTGACAGGTGTGGCTGTCTGAATCAGTTGATACGGAAAAAAATAATGGAAAATACAGTGATCCCTGCTTTCTAAGACTGCCCATTCAGAAAGAAAGATGTGGCCCTGCTTTCCAAGAGCACCCATTCTGCCATAAAGATGTAGCCTAAAGTGCACATGTACATGTATAAATCTGCCTTATACATATACATGTGTATTTACAGTGCTTGTCTTAAAATGGAATTTATATCAGTTTGGAAATGTAAGATTTATATCACTAATGGATGCTCCAAAAATGAAGGAGTCTTCTTAAATCGCAGCGATAGCTGTACACATGCTGTATAGGGTGTGGTTTTTGCTTCATGTTACAAGATTTATAGTGAAATAAGTTCCAAGATTCTGTACGGGTAGGTCAAAACTCTTATACATGTACATTTCTTGATGCATCATTGCTTGACATATGCACTTGTATTATGGATGACGTAAAGCACTTATAGACTGACTGAAGCACTGAAGAGATCCTTAATTGTGTTTTGGTTTAATTGCAGCCAAGATGCAGATGAAGGAGCTGGTAAAGGGGATCTTCTCCAAGCTGAGGCGGATACAGAGTGTCGCAGATGTTCAGGCCGTGATGTCTTGGTGACACTAGAGTGATACATTGTCACAAAAAACAGTGTATGTGAAGGAGATCCTGTCGAATCTGTGATAAAATGTATCTGTGAAGACACAGTATAAAGTGTATCTTGGTGTCGAGCATGACAAATTCCTGGAATTAATATATATTCTGCCCCTTACTTTGGGTGTTTGGTTATGTGGAACAAGCGATCTATATTTTGACTTTGTTTGTTGTGGTGTTGGATCATGTGGCTATTGTCTGGACTGTTTGCAGATTTTGATCTTGCTTGATGATGAAACTGATTAAATAAATGATGAATGTGAAATCTCTGAAAGTCAAACTGGCATGTCGGCAGAGAGAATGTGCTTGCTATTTTGTGGTTCATTAGGTTGAAAATTTTGTCATGAAAAGAATTTATGTTTCAACCCGTAAAGGATAGAAAATATTGAAGGGTTTTATGGTTTAGTGGTTAAGCCTTTGATCATGTTGATTGCTTTAATTTCCTTTCACTGTTATTGGTGTGATATTTTTGTGGCAGGGTACGTAAGTCAAAACTGTGCCTGGAAAACTTTACATTTGTCGCTTAGCATCACACCAGAACATATGCATTTGTTTATTTCCAACACCAAACATATTATCTCTTCTGGTATGAATATGTAAAATGCAATACATGTGTGCATGTAGTTATAAACAATTGATTTTCCTTTGCGTATATGATGTCATCTTCATCATGGCAATTGTCGATTACTTCAATTTTATGCTTTCTTCTTGGATCAGAATTGTTAATCATGTCACCTGGTATGAGTTGCTATCATGGCACTGGCATGTACATGTAGCTATTGTGTACTTTGCACACCGAGGATGCGTAACTTTCTTAATTCACACTTATATCTACATTAACATGATTAATTAGCTCACTTATTGCTCATTACTGGTATACAGTGGTCTCTACATTGTAAGACCACCCATTCGGCCAAAAATGTCTTAAATTGAAGGTGGCCTTAAAGTGGAGATATCTTAAAGTATAATATGTGTTGAAAACTATAAGGGTGGTGTCATTGATAGTTGGTTTTAAAATAGAGGGAAGTCTTAAAATGGAGGTTTCTTAAATAACAGGGACGTACATTAGTGTAGTTGAACTGCCTGTCTCTATGCACTCATGCATGACCATGTTGAAATTTATCCCGATGACTACATCCTGTAGTTCACTTTCGCTTGTCTACCTGGGCAAGATAAATGTTCCAAATACAAGTTCAGCCAAACCTTGTCTACATGTAGATTGCCAAACCTTAGTTCACATGCTTACATGTGCTTGAAAATGAACTTGCTTTACAGTTGCTACCCCTCTAGTCCTTGGTTATACTGTTACTTTATTTAGACCTTTGACAGTATTCCGAAATGCATCCCAGTATGCATATTTCATTACCAATGTGGTGTTTGAATTGTTTGCCATGATCCGTTACATGTTGCTTGATATATACACGCACAGCTGACATGCCTCTTACTTGTATGTCATTGAATACATGTACATGTAACTCTACATTTAGTTCTTTGTCAGGTAAACCAGTTACAAAAACTGCAGATGTAATGTCTCTTTTGGGAAATAACATGCACATGTAGATTCAGTTTCTTTATGCCCAGCTAACACCAAGGTTAAAGAAGATTGATATGATAAAAATTATTAAAAGTTTTCTATTGGTTAATAGTTATATCAATATCAAATCTGTTGGTAGTAGTAGGTTATGATTATTTTCATTGTGATAAACCGAGGTGAAGGAATGGTGGTTTGTTTAAAAAAAGTATTGCAATTTTATGGTGCTGGTTGCTGTAAAGCATTGCTTTAGTAAGTGTCACATGTGAGCATCAACTTCGTTTTTGGCTTAGGTGTTGATATATTATTAGCATGTTAGGTGTGGTTGCTGATGTATTTTTTGGCACAGAATGTTATTTTTTGTGATATGGGAGTCAAATAAATAAGCCATTGCTCAAGAGTTGCTCTTAGCTTTTTTTTTTGAATCAAGTAGACAATCACCACTCACACAGCACAGAGAGATACTGTAAATTCATTAATGTTTGCGAGGGATTTATTTGGTGAATTTCGCGACCTTTTTAAATTGCAAACATAAATACCCACAAACATAATTCATGTGTACTGGGATAATTAACAAGACCTGAGCTAACCGCAAATATTAATCCCCTGGGATTAGTCCCCATGAACATGGTTTTGTCTCAAAATACGCAAACATTAATCCCTGCGAACATTAATGAATTTGCAGTATATCTTGCTTATTGGACAATGATGCACATGTAGATCGATGTTGTGTTTCCACAGTAATAGAAATTAATAGAAAATTCATGTAATGTCCTTATCCAATGCATACTATACATGTTAAATAACTTCCTTGATCAGCAAAACTGTCATCAGGTTTTAGTAGTAGAAGTATATTCCAAACTTGATCTATGGCCACATTTATGTGTCAAAATTGATCCATGGGCACATTTATATTAGCCATAACTCTGCATATGCAATACAGTACATATATGTGGCCACCAACCGTACCTGCAAGCTGTAACCTGTGCATTTTAATTTAATTTGATTTTGTTGATACATAATGTCTTATTTAACGTCATATCATCTGTTTAGTGATTTTATGTTACAGTATATGATCTTATATAGCCCGCAATATAGATGCATCCTGTAGCCAAAAAGGTCGAGACAACAGTAGCATCCCCCCCCCCAAAAAAAAAAAAAAAAAACTATGGAAAGAGGGTAAAACTTCCATAGAAATTCATTCAAACAGCAACGCCTGTATTCTTAATTGCACTGAGCCAGACTTCTGCATGAGACGATCACATCTAAATAATCATTATATCTGTGTATGGTCATTGGCTTTATACTCAGTAGAGCAGCGACCTTGATTCAAACCTATTTTGGGTGACTGATTTAACAGGCTGGACTTTCATTGGTGGAAATTTTTATCATCCTCGTATCATGCCTCCTACATGTATTGTCCATCAATTCTTCCATGTATTCTTCCATGTATTGAATCTAGGGGGCGATATGGCGCCATATCCCAAAATGAAAGTGTATCCACTGTAGAATTTGTGTAATATGTATAGGATAAGTACGGTTTATCCTCTACATTAAACAAATTCCCCTATACCATGTATACAGCAAAATTATATATTTTTAGGATACGGCCTAATTCCTCCCTAGTTCAGTATCAGAGGAAATAGTAGGGACGATACGAGTGATGATACGGGGGATGATATAGATTTCCACCAATTAGAATTCCAGACTTTTGAACCAGTGATCCCAAGTAGGTTTTGAATAGAGGTTGGCCGGTATCCTCTAGGTCTCTAGTGAAAAAAAAGCCAAAGACCAAACACAGATATGTTGATAGCCAGACTTGAACGGAACTGAAATACATGTATGGCCCAGTACTGAGCATGTTGCCGTTTGAATTAGCATCTACACTGTACATGTTCTATGGATGGTTTCCTACATAGTTTCACCAGTCTTTCCCATATATTGCCTTGTTTTTGTTGTGTCTAAACCTTTTTTTCCTTAGTTCAGGTTTGTAGCAGGCCCTGCGGGCACATTAACTGATTTAATTCTCGCCTCTTCTGTGGGTGTCCCAGACTGTAGGGTGCTTCCAAAGTAATGTCTACTGTGCATGTGCCCATTCATTCAGCTTGATATTAACGTGTTCCTAAAGTCTGATAAAATGATGGTTTTGCTGAATCGAGAAATTTATTTACTATGTACATTTATCCTATGCATATTAGATAAATTCCCTGATACAGCAAAACTGTCATTTTGGTATACGGTCCATTTCCCCGCTAGTTTCATTGTATGATAGAGCGGAAGATACGGGGGATGATTTAGATTTCCACCAATGAGAGTGCAGTCTTTTTGAACGAGCCATACACAGTTTGTTTTGACTAGAGTTTGGTTGGTGGTGGTTCTACTGAGCATACACAGGCATATTGATCATGTTGGTAGTGCTTGACAATTTGAAACCCATAATTGAGCTGAGCAAAAGTCTGGCCCAGTATTTAGCATATGAATAAGGGTTGCTGTTAAATGAACTTCTATTTATTGGAATCTGTTGTTCGCCAGTCTTTCACATGCTTTCACGTTTTTGTTTTGTCTAGAGCTTTTTCTTAGTCCAGATTTGCAAAAGGCCCTGGAGGCATTTAAATGCTCGCCCCTTCTGTGGGTGCCCCAGACGGCATGGTGCCTGCAAAGTTACATATGTCTAATTAAATTTATGCGCCCATTGATTCAGTTTGAAATAAACATACTAATAGAACCAGAGAAAGTGACAGTTTTGCTGAAGCAAAGGAATGTATTTAATATGTGATAAAGACATGATCACATGGGTAGCATCCTATCCTTCCCTGTATCCTCCCCTCGGTTCTCATCATCCCGGGAACGGAGCTAGCGGGATGATATGAACCTCGATCTGGACGGATACAGACGATAATCTATTCCTGCAATGACGTGGGGGGGGGGGGGGGGGGGGGGGGGGGGGGGGGGGGGGGGGCGGGGGGGGGGGGGCGGGGGGGGGGGGGGGGGGGGGGGGGGGGGGGGGC
>JAAUYG010104440.1_pt1:0-10000 | contig 11187 bp, 5 predicted proteins | sample 7278091 | NCBI WGS metagenome assembly JAAUYG01 (sample SAMN14350201, study PRJNA611818) | marine sediment metagenome | isolation source: surface marine sediment (0.6m) | place: French Polynesia: Moorea | collected 2018-08
ACGGAAGCCCTAAAGGGACATAGGAAGAAAAAAAAAGTAGTGAGAATTCCTATTTCGTTCCCTCGAAATATTATTTCGTTCCCTCGAAATCGTTCGAACGAAATAATAATTCGTTCGAACGAAATAGTATTTCGTTCGAACGATTTCGAGGGAACGAAATAATATTTCGAGGGAACGAAATACTATTTCGAGGGAACGAAATAGGAATTCTCACTACTTTTTTTTTTCTTCCTATGTCCCTTTAGGGCTTCCGTACAGTAGTCACTGACGAGATACAGATAATTGGTGAATTCACAGCGTTCAACCGAGTCAGCTCCAATGGTATATTTCTTGCTACTGGTGAACCAAGATCAGTCAGGTAACAACACATGCATTGGAAGCTCTCTTAATAGGCTGCCCCATTCGCCCAACAGATACTTGTGATCTTTGGTGACTGGCTTAAATATAGTGCAAATAAATGTCATTCGAGAACTTTATGTACGTTTTAAGCCAATATATCAAGATCACCTTTTTCGTTGGAACAAAATCCCTACATTAAAGCTGCAGCAATTTTTTCTATAACTCTGTACGTCAGATTTGACACTTTGGTAAGGTTATGCAAGTTACGGTGCAAGAAGCAGTGCATTTAAAAAGTAGATTTCTTCTGCTCTTTTGACCAATGGGCAACAATAACAGTTAATAAATGAGTCCGCAGCGTAATAAATAGTACTGACCAGTCCATCCATATTTCCAAGGCAATGTCACAAAGTCATGTGCATGTATGTTCCCCTTCTGTTTACTTCTTTTCAGGGCTTTGAGACTATGGAAGAAAGTCAACGGCACCTGGTTAGTCTTCCGCCATATTGCTAATTCCAACTGAACCAAGAGGAACTATTTTGAACTTAAATGAAAAATTGGTCGGTTGGATCTTGATAAAGAATAAAAGAATACAGACAATATATGCGACCCCGTGTCATCTAGCAATGATATCGAAGGCGGAAGGTATTTAGCGCTGTATTTTGCTACTGCACAGCAGAGATACTTGTTATGCCGCTGGGATCCGTCGTCTGTCCGTCAGAAAAAAAAAGTTTTCTTTGAAACCGTGAAGCGGATGAATGCCAAATTTGTGTCAAAGATGCCTATCTACCATATGTTTAGACCACCTGGTCTGTGTTTTTGATATCTTTTCACCTTTCTTTTGGCGCTTTGTTTCCTTTTCCTGATCATAGGACCATATCGGAGGAAAAAAGTAACTCCAAAACATCCATGTGTCTATACTCCTGGAGAGGGTGTCTACCAAGCTGTTAATAGAATTATAAAATTGCCAATTGGATATGCTTTTCGGGATTTTTTTCTGGCTCCGGGGGGGGGGGGTGGTGCTATTTACCAAAGATATTAAAAGAATTGAGAAATTTTAATTTTGAATTTTTGAGGATGTTTTCGGGGCAAAAGCAGAACCCTCCTTGTCAATTATGTTACGGTAGATGAAAGGAAATATTACTGGTTAAATCGAATTGTACCACACTGGAATGGCCTAGATGGTGTCATTGTAAAAATGTGGGTAATCCATTAGTGTCTAAGCGATGGATGAGGAATGTCAATTTAATTGGTAGGGGAGTATCTATTGTGCATAACCTTTACTCCCTTGGAATGTTTTTATTTCAAAGTTGTGTACTGCAATAAATAAGTAAATAAATACAATATGAGAAAGCGCATCTGTTTTCAATGGTGGACACACTTCTGTAACACTTTATCGGCTTTCAAAACCAGATGAGCTGGAGTTAAATACGTGTATTTAGATAGACAAATTATATAAGCGGTTATAGGTGGTTTTATTTCATCGCTTTCTAAGAAACAGAAACTTCTATTAATGCATTGGAGGTGCGAAAATAAACTGGAAATATCCATTGGTCAGTCATTTAGGATTGTTCAGAAGTCAACACTATTGTTACGCCGCACTACTTTTTGGACACTTTTTGAACTAAACAGAGTGTGAGTATATCTGTATACTTGTGCTGTGGTATTATATTTGTAAGACTTGTCTATCTTGCTGTGGGTGTTGTATTGTTGTATATTTTGTAATTTTACCATTCAAGAGTTACTTTTAATAATAAATGGTTCAACTTTCCTTTGGCCTGGCATTCTGCCATTTGTTCGAAAACTCACAAATAAAAGAACCTAGTTGTTAAATATCTGCTGTAACACTGTGGAGACATTAGCTGTTTAGTTGAAGCGGCGTTGTGGGCTGCAGTCAATCAGTAGCGGTGACCTGTAATGTCTGAATAACGGAGCTATGTTGAACTGTCACGAAAGTTCGGTTGTGATGTCAGTAGTGACACTCATGATATGTTTTCATTTATTCCAGCTTCACTGTTCGTTGCACCTACAAATACCCTCTTTCTCCTTTCTTCGACGCTGGATCGACCGTTATTAAGTTTCCATCCCTTTCTTGCATGTCTTTCGTTCCGCAGTTAATAATCGCTTCATTACTTCGTTTTCCCATCTGCAGATGTTAGGTAACCATCGCCTTCTGGATTTGTTTCTCCATCTGCAGGTGCAACCTAGCCATCATCTTCTGGATGTACTTCTCTGTCTGCAGCTCTTACATAGCCATCGCCTTCATCTGCTTTTGTTGCTTTTGTGTCTACAGCTCTTAGATAACCATCTGTTTCTCGAGATTGTGTACTGTCTGTATCGATTGTTCTTAGATAACCATCTTCATTTGCCGCTGCGGCATCGCACACTGTAAGATATCCATTACAATCTTCAGCCGTTGTTTCTGCCTCGGATGTTCTTAGATAATCATCCGCTCCTTCGTTTGCCCTTCGGTCATCCAAAACTGTTACATCCCTGCCGCTCCCTTCTCTGCTTGTGGTGTCTTCGGCTACTGTTACCAGATAGCCATCTCCTTCGCGCGTCGCTACCGCATCTGAAACTCTTAGGTATACGTCATCACGAATACTGTCGGTATTTCTCTCGGCGATTTCAGAATAGTTCGGTGTATCCATGAGCTCCAGGTATGGCCCATTTGTTTCCTCAATGTAGTTGTATTTGTTTTCGCTCTGGTCATTATCAGGGTTCAGAGCACTGACGCGTATGGTGTCGTATTCATCACTAGCTATTTCCTGATAAGATGACTCTTGGCTTTCTCTGTGGTCGAGATTTGTCGGGAGTTTCTGGTTTGCGGTTTCAGATTCCATTTGCGACCTGCGGCTCGCTGCCCTGTGTCACGGAGATTGAAAACAACGGTTGAATAAGCTACAAGCGAAATAACTGAACAAGGGCATAGAGTTGAAATTAGCAAACATGACTAATAATCTTGATACCTAGCCCAGAAATGCAAGCCACAGGTGGCTGTCTTCGTGTTTATATATGCAACTACAAAAAATAAGGTTACAGTTCATGCCCTTTTGCAGCCCATACAAATAAATATAGAAAGACATATACAAGCTGACTGATCATCTATCAAGACGCACAAAACATCCAACAACCACCAAATCTAAAGCAAAGTTAAAATATTAGTCCGTGATAGATGGTCTTTTGACTAGCAATTATATACTCGTAGGCAAATCCCTGAGTCCTCATCGTTAACCAATTGGCCCAATTTTTTATTTTACCATTTTACACAGATTTGAAAGACTACCTTTTCCTGGACACGCAACACCAGACACCAACAGACAAAAGTACAATAACCAGGACTGCAACCATGACAGGTATCCCAATGGTGAGCACCCCATTCTCTGTGGAACAGAAAGCAAACCACTAGTTGGGTTATGCGAAAGAATTGTTGTCTGAACGATGTAAAATTAGGACACATGAAACACATTTTTGCGCGATATGAAACAAAGAAATAAAACCATTAAGCACAAATTCGGTTTGGGATACAGCGGATGAAAGAGAAAAATCCCTGCAATATATCAATATAAATATACGACAATCTCACAATTAAGAGTTTCGACCAGTCTCGTTGGAAGTCTTAATATAATATAAACATTCTTATTATAATTTTGTCAATAAATGTTATATAAAATTAGACAGGCGGTGGGAGTCTTGATGAAAGGAAAATAAAATATGAAAGCAGATACAGAAAAAAGGAAAGGAGAAAAGGTTTGGGGCCAAACTCGAGTTGAACTCGAGTATAGAGTATAGCAACGTCTATTCTGAACATTTCACTTTTAAAGAATTGGAATTCCGTTCACTGTATTCAGTTCAAGCGGCATTAAAGTTCGGACGGGATGTAGCTTTGGGAGAATAAAAAAGTTAAAACAGGAATCCCAGGGGTCTTGATGATTAGTAGCAGTACCGGGTTACAAAAGCTACAATTATGGCAGAAGCATTAAAACTATATTTTGTTTAATCTCAAACACATTTTTAAGTGAACCATCACATAAACATTCAATTGGATAAATGATATAATCTTGAGTAAATACCTCCGGAAGATGGCTCATATGTAACCTCGCCTAGGGTAGCAGTTATATAGCCTACTTGCACCTGCAAATATAGAACAGAATCATTTTGCTGACAGTGGTAGATTTTCACATGCATACAATGCTTCCTCAATAAGATAATGTATTTTACCGCTCTGAAGATATGCATCAGTTTCGCATGAACAACGGCGTCACGCCACAGATGTCCTTCTAAGGTTGACTGAACTAGCAATAAAACGATTTAAAAGGTATCATATTTTAACGACGTTATGCAAGGTAACACGTTTGAAAGAATCATAAAAGTCTGTCTATAATGAAAACATTTCAGCAGTACCCTGACGTCGAGTAGGTTGCTGTCTGGATTTGACGCCGGCTGCTGCTCTGGAGCTTCACATATGAGGCTATCCATATCGAGGGAGCGAACTGTGCATGGCTCTGTCCCAATGGTGACAACAACATCATCTACGGTACTGGCTATGTTTAGGTTATTTCCCTGTAAAGCAAATAGTGAGACGATTTAATTAGCAGTATGCGGTACTAATGTACTAGTAGAAGACTCGATGGACTTGCCCAAACATTTTTGCATCGAGTGATGTGGTCCTGTTTTCTAGTCCATGTAGTCGGTGCACCCTAAATTTAAAGCTGTGCTGAGAAATGATCCCCGAAATTAGATGGGGCCGGGTGGTAGAAAAATTCCTAGGTCCGAACTTGAGCATTGATTGACAATGCCGCCAAGCCCATTCATGAACTTATGTATGTTTAACTGACTGGAAGCCACCCGTGGATTTTAATACTACCACGGATGACGAGCAGCTACCCCGAAAGTACATGTACATACGCCTTTTGCTTGAAAATATATTCAGCTTGTTGCATTGTGTTGATTTTATGCATTATTCTCAGTCACTATTTTACCTTTTTAAAGGTATTTTTGCTATGAAAGTTACACTCTAAAATATTACAGTTATCACTGGATCATTTCTGACTTTTCAAACAAATGAATACATTTTTCTGACTTTCCAAAGCTGTCTGCCAGATTACCGTGAGCACAAGCAGTCTGTTCTTGTCTATCAGGCGGGGACCTTCATCCCAAAACTGGTGAAACTCTGGATCCTTCGTGATGTGGATAACGTCGGAGACTCCGGGGAAATTAGAAGAGACGTTTCTTACAGACTCTACACCATCCATCACAAATGCAACCTTAATATCTACCCCGATTTCTTCGGCTGAGATTGTAGAGGCAGGACAGTGCAGCTCCAAGTTGGTATGGCGACAAATCTGAGAGTGGAAAATGTACAAAACATGTTCAAGCCAAGACGACCGCTTGACCTACATGAACCAAATGGAAACACAAGAAACCATCTGACAAGTTTACGCACTTAGATACTCGCACAGGGTATCTAAGTATTGGCCATTCCATGGAATAAGCTTAGCCATTCCATTTACGCTAAATATCTAAGCATCTCAGATACCCATACCAAACTTAAAACTACTCAGATGTTACATTTTATTAAATTCATTTTTGTTCTACTGTGTGACAATTTTGTAACAACAATAGCGGGTTTTACTTTATCCATAACTTGCCAAAATGTACATGTACATCACCCTACACTGAATTGACAGAACGATCAAATGTACCCATTTCATCATTATATATAAGTGAATATTTTAGTAACCAGAAACCAAATGATTCATATGTTTAAAATACTTTCACAAGGTAATGGACTTACGTATCTAAGGGACCTGTTTACATTACGAATATATTTTGTCACTAGATCTCCCGAAATATAGAATTCTAAAATATGGAGGAAAAGTTCAACCGTGTAAAATTATGGAACTCGCTTCACAGCAGTATTAAACATGCCACACATTTAAAAGGCTTCACAGAGCGAAATCAGTTCGTAAAATGGACTTTAGTGTACTTGTCAGATTCGTGTTTTATGTTTTTAAGACTAATACAAATTGATTTAGGTCAATGTTTTATGATACTGCAGCATGTGCAATATTAGGTTATAATTCTAGTCTGCATCACGTCACTTCATTTACCCGTCTGTATATACCCATTGAAACACCTCTTGCTTTATGTAAGTCATCATGATTACGCCAGGTTGGTCAGTAGTACATTTGTGCTAGTGTTTAGTATGTGTATGCACTGACATTAAAATAAAGTTTTACTTAGTATAAAGCATTTTGGAAGGACTGGTTGCTTGCTAGACTCTTTCCGATGTTAATAGAGTAGAATATATGATTGTGTGTGCACAAACATGGCCAAAATAAATATGAAAACTCACCGATATAGGACACGCAGCAGTGTTCTTTTCCGGATTGCACGCAACGCCAGGGGGAATAAACACGATATAAGGATTCTGTATAGAAGCGAACTGTTCACCTTGCACAGTAATTACCCGACCTCCACTGAAAATAAGAAGTATATGGCTGACAACATAAATTCAGACAAATCTCTAGATACACGGATGTATTAAGAGGCGCTGTGTCCATTATGACAGTCTCTTAAGCGTTGTAATGAATATTGCAATGACAAGGACGTGTCCTTCTGGATTACCTTCGAAAGCTCTTCAATGGACTGATGTGAGTAATTTCTGGATTCTCTGTGAAGGTGAAACTAATATCCATGATGGCACGAAGCACGCCGTCAAATTCAACCATCAAGCCATCTTGTGCGGAAGTGTTGAGAACCTTGTGGGTCTGACATAGAATATCGGTTTGGCTACGTCTGCAAGCAAATTAAATTAACAGGAATTTTAATCCTAAAATATCGGCTCTCTTTATCTGTTATTGCGGTTCCCATATCACCGTGCGACCTGCAATTGCGGTGTTGTAAAGCTATGAAGAGCGGAGCTTGGTATACATAATGGCGAACAAAGTCCAGGGCAGCACCGTCCTTAATTTTTTTAGGGTATTCTGAGATACTAAAGGATGGCATTTTTATCAAAATATATGACAAAATTACGGGCAGTCTTAAATCTGAGCTTTTTCGTGCTCTATACCTTGGTGCCAACAAAATTCAGTGTGCAAAAAAAAAAAAAAAAAAAAAAAAATCCCAACCAGAACCATTCAAATGCTATTCACATATATCATCACCATTAATAGACAATAGCTTTGTTAACATTACCGCAGAGGGTGGAACTGGAATGCATAATTATTACTCTAAAGCTTTCCAAAGTAGATATTTACCAACTGCCGTTGGACTATGCCAAAGCTACATGCATAAAGGGGATATTTAGGCAAGTATGTTGGTTATGAGTTTTCACTGATACCTGAGGAGGATACATGGTACAATTCCAAGACTGACGTTCACGCTACTGCCAGTGTCCAGTGCCTTCCCAGTGATGGTGATATTGGTACCCCCTGCCTTGGGCCCTACCCTAGGCGCCATGGTATCCAACACAGGATTCTGCAGACATGCACATGAGACCCCATTACCAATAAGCATGTCCTTGAAGTTAACACGTCGACACGTCTTGCTTAATAATTCGAAAGTTAATATGCAACTGTGTTATTGCGACGGTAAATAAGCAATGTGTATTGACGACTTGCATCATGATCACTTGTTGTAAAATAAAGCTTTTGAATGTACAGGAGATTGACCAACATTACGTGATTTTTGGACAAGTACTAAATACCAGTCATGATGTATGAGATTCTGGTCGTTCCTAAAACTGTTCGTTCTTCCTGGGCATTTTAATTTTGGAGTCATAATCAATCAGTCAGATTTTTTTTGCGCCATGCCACAGCTGTGCTCAAGTCTTCAAGTGGCGTTCCTTGTCATGTTGTTACATGGCATTTAAAAATCATGTAACGACCTCCCATGATAATCGATATTTATATACCACTTCATACAGTGTTATTCACTGTATCCAAATATAGCAAATTATACCACGACACATATTCGTTACAGTGCTTTTGACCAAAAACTTTTGAAAAATTGGGGGGGGGGGTAATACCTGGTAATGGAAGTCTGCATTGAATGAGACGGCCTCGTTAGAGCCAATCAGTACAGATACTGATCCATGCCTGGCTTTGGTGACACCGCCAGAACGACAAACAATACTAAATAAAAACAATAAAACAAACAGAAATTAACGCCAACGATATCAAAGGAAAGTAGGCATTAATAAAAAAGAAAACGAGAAACTAAAAGAATCAGAAACAGCACTCAGCGTTAAACCTGCAGGCTGCACCACGTATACATTTTGAACTGGGTACTGATCCAAATAACGAACAAATGCCACATATACAATAAAATACTGAATTATTTGTTGCACATGCGCAATTGCATATATTACAGAAGACAATGTGCTCAATACGTTTTACAGGTCACCGAATATTGCCATCAAATTGAAAAATCTTGTCAGCGACTTGATCATCACTTTGCCAATTACATAATGCACCGACCTCTGTGCATGTGTATGGCAAATGGGTATATCTTCAAAAACATAAGACAGCGTAACGTTGTCATTAAAGAAATTACCATCTGTCTTTTTGTCATAAATACCGCACTAAAATGGCCCTAAATATATTCACAGCTATGTGACAGTAGATCTTTTCCCAGACCATATAGGTGTCTCTACTTCGGAGTTATGTCGCATGTGCTATAAATGCAGGGTTTTCGTTCCCACACAGGGCATGTGGTCACATCTTTCAATATAAAGCATTTCTCTTTCCACAGTACGAGTACTCTACGTAAGTTGTAGAATGAGATAAATCGCATGGCATTACACCACGACTATATGCCATTAAATATACTTCCCGACTTACGTTTTCGAAACTTCATAGATATCTTCGACTGGAATACACGGTATATCTGCCAGCGTCACGTTGCGTACATCTCGAAAGCTCGAGCCTAGGTTGGTGCCTCTGATGGTGATGAACGTAGCACCTTCTATAGGTGCAGTGAGTGGTGTAACCTGGATGGAAGGGTATTGTTGACAAAGACTGCTGCTGCTGCATACAATTATAATATCCCTTGGCGTTGGCGTTAAATGGTATTACAAAGAACTTCTGACCATCGATTGAGCTACACATGCACACTATTAATAATTGCATAATGTGTAAATTAAATTCTGTTTCCGATACTAAAGAGAACACAACACAGTCCTTGTCTTTTTTCTGTTTCAGGCTCTTGCACATGTTGCAGCTAATACTTTGCTGTTTAACTGTTCCTGTAAGTATGTATACCTGTTCAATAACTGGACTTGGGCAGTTGGCAGTTGGTTGAGAGCGGCAGGCATTTTTGTACTGACAAGACTCCCCACACCACTCACAGTTGTACTTGGCTTGAGATGCGTTCTGCCGGGTTCCCTTACACATACTGCAGTCCTGACCCATCACATCACACTTGTAGACGGTAGCTAATTTGGTAGAAAAACTTTTTGCCAAGGCATGATGATCTCAAGACTACTCTAAGGGTGTGTATGAATGTTTTAGTAACGATGGTATTTTTAGTCTGTTTATAATTTACTAGAACTATAACCACCACAACAACGATTACTACTACTACTACTACTACTACTACTACTACTACTACTACTACTACTACTACTACTACTACTACTACTACTACTACTACTACTATA
>JAAUYG010248707.1_pt1 | contig 11187 bp, 15 predicted proteins | sample 7278091 | NCBI WGS metagenome assembly JAAUYG01 (sample SAMN14350201, study PRJNA611818) | marine sediment metagenome | isolation source: surface marine sediment (0.6m) | place: French Polynesia: Moorea | collected 2018-08
ACTAAAAAATCCGTTTTATCCCCCCCCCCCCCCCCCCCGGCCAAGAGTTTTCATTGCCAATCATGGATCTGTCCCATATTATGGCATTCGGTCTAGCCAACTACCGGTACATGTTGTATGAAGAACACACCCCACCCTTATAACACTTGCAAAATTAATATGCTAATTATCTTGAGACTGAAAGACATTAATTATTTCAGTCTTATTAAAGCAGCTTTGAATGTCTTGAAAAACAGGGGTTGTTTTGGATCTTAATATTAGTTTTCTACCAATGGTATGAAGAGGGCCTAATATACTTAATACGACGTAAGATCAAAATTTAATACTTTATTTCTAATCGTCAGGTTGGATTGTACAGTTCAAGTTAAACACAAGTACACAATTGATATTGCACATTACAATAAAGGCTGACAACAAACAGAGTTAAAATATAGTTACATGCAAGATAAACACACAAACTACCATCATGTGCAATATAGGAAAATCAAGTAGACACTAATTTCTTTATTGTATTATATTAAATCATCAATTATCATTTTCCAGCCCTCCCTTCCATCCCACAATGTCATATCTTGCTACAGCCCTACCTCCATGCCAGTGACTAAACATTTTCCCACTGCAAACATGGACTACAAGCTGTATTTCAAGCTGTATTATTTATGTAAGAGGGTGATCCGATAGTAGTAGTAGTAGTAGTAGTAGTAGTAGTAGCAGTAGCAGTAGCAGTAGTAGTAGCAGTAGAGTAGTAGTAGTAGTAGTACTTTATTTTCAAACTGCATACAAGAACATATCGACAATGGTTCAAGTTTGATACACATCAGTGTTACAGTTTGAGGCAGTTGTCAGAGCAAGTGGCTGTGGCTGTGCACTAATTAAGAAACTGCACTTATCATTGACGCAAATCACACGTACATGTACACAGCTGACAAAAGCTCGAGGGTGGTTTCACGTTAATAAATATATATATAATGATTGTTTCCCGCACAGTCATATATTCAATGATACAGAGATATAATAAAAGAATAGTCATAAGCTTGGTACTGTAACAAACATAATAGCTTAGGCCATGACACTATTGAGTATATATCGTTTATGCTTCCTATTGAAACTTGAAATAGTTTTGTTCGGGGGTGATGGGGGGGTGGGGTGATGGATGATAAATATTTCAATATTTTAAAACTGGGTAGGGAAGCTACACAAAAGCATTCCACCCTTTGGGGTGATGAATTTGATGGGGACTCCTTGATACGTGTGGCAGTCTGCCGTCGACCGACTGCACTGGCTCGGGGAACGTTTTGAAAAATGAAGGGGTAACTCGGAAGATGCTGCTCTTGGACTAAGTTTTAGGATTCATTTTGATGGTGTCAAGACCCCTTAGTGTTTTTTTTTCGGAACTTATTCGGTACACGTACACTGCATCTGATAAATAGTTTGTAACTGGGCCTCGATGATAAGTAATTAGTATATGAGTTGCGTGTAGCTTGGATTGCATGCAGGGGAAGGACACTTGAATATTCCTATGGCAAACTTAAGCATACTGAAGTCAATTTGGCTTCATGGCTATTAGGTATAATACGGCTAATTAGGTCTTACCTGCTAAGCGACCATGGAGACCATAAACTTCGCTTTTCAAATTTCTTTCAAATGAGATCAGATGGGTGGTGAAAAATTCCAAAACTGAACTTCGAATTCAACTCTCCGAGAGTACGAGGCAAATTTAGTGTAATATATGTACATTCATAGGGAACATGTTTGCAAAACTATATATTGGCAATGAATAAGTTCTATAATGGTGATGAAGGTACAAGAAATAAACCAAGTCGCCCTGACACAGAGGATTACCACATACCAGAGTTTTAGAAACATCAGTGCTAAACCTGTGTAAACACCGCTCTTGTGTTAAATTGTTATTATTTGTTGTTATATTTACCAAGCATTTGAAGTCCCGGTAAAAAGGTTTGAGGTTTTGAACCATTGTAAAGCGCTGAACCTTCAAAATCATTACAGTGATTCGTAAGTTTTGAGATACATGTATTCACAATGTACCGAAACGAGTAACTGCCTTTGTATACAAAATCGTAATGTAGCTTCTTCAGCCGCGGGCCTGTCATGACTTCGATACCACACATTGACATGCCAAGCTCCAAGAGAGTTTGGTGGCCCCTTGCATATCTCCTAATAATCCCTTCTTCATTCAGTATCCATTACGTGAATTAATTGCATGGAATCGTCGGACCTCTTTTTTTTTCTGTTCCCAGACGATGTCCCTCATGGTGAGTCAGAACAAGGTCCTTGATCTCGAAGATTTCATATCGGTCGCTGACACCGTCAGTAAGGTAAAGAGCATGACAAGGGCTTACGGTGGTACGAAATTATATGAGGCCATGGATACCATGTACTACTATTGTATCGGGAATGGTACTACCGGCCACAGGGTCGCCTTAATAGCCATGGATGGAACCGGCGCTACAACCGACAATGCCCTTTCCACTTCAAAGGTTTGTTTAAATTGTTGATCAAATCATGCAGTAAAATGTTCCTAAAAACCTTTCGCAACAGTGATCAGGGAATAAAATGTCAAGCTCTATTCTGAGAAAAATGCATAACATGCATGGTTCCAAATATCGGCGCCACTATTTTCCCACGTCGAAAACTAGCTGAGGTAATAATTTCAAGGTATGCTATAGTAAAACAAAATCGGTTGAAAACTAGATATTAGTTGCCAAATTTTCGTCGAGCGTCTTTCTGCATCTTCACTGGTGAGTGCAGCTGGCAGCGATATTACGTATAGCTGATAATTTGGGAAATAATATCCAAACTCGAACTGTGTAGAATACCATTTTCTGCTGTTATGAATTCTGATTCCAGCAACAGCTATTTCCGGAACGACTTCTCTTCTCTTCACCTCTCTGGGCGTCTAGCTGTTGTCCGTCTGTCGTATACTTACAATGGCCCAGGCGTGACTACACAAAACACACACCCCAGAAGAGGGGTGTCTGTGTGTTGTGAAACGTCATACACACACACACACCCTTCAAACACAAAAATACAAAGATACAAATATACAAAAATACTAATATACAAAAATACAAATATACAAAATACAAATATACAAAAATACAAATATACAAAATACAAATATACAAAAATACAAATATACAAAAACACAAACTTTGCAACCGCGCAGCTTTATGGCCTAGAGCAAATTGCTTAATTGCTTAGCACCCCACCCCCCTTAGATAGCCTGGCGCAACCTGGCCATTAAGATCTGCAGCCAGTAACATTATAAGTGCCCCAGCAATCAGATTTTATTGCTCACTCCACCCCCTTCCCGAGGTGCAGTGTGTAGGTGTACTTGGGAAGACAATACATATTCTGTACGCCTCTTCCGTTCATGTGTGAAACGTTATCAACCCTATTTTTTTGGAAAAACATCAGCACATATTTCTCTACAATATAGTGCATGAAGTGCGATTAAGCTTGCATTATATTTTCAAACGCCTATTCTAGTTGAGCATTACATAACTGTCCATTGAACATAACTGTCGCGAAATGGATTCTGCTGAATGGCCTACTTTTGTTCACAGCCGACCGCAGAAAAAAGAAACACCACTGCACAATCAGAAGCGTTATATATTTCTACAAGAATGCGTTTAAAATAAGCCTGTGTCACATGCTCATGGTCGCTTATTCCCAGCATCAATGCACATATCATAAAGTAGCACATATCACAGAGTATCTAAAAATTAAACAATCCTTTAACCGACGGGGCGGGGGTGTTAAGTAATTAAGCAATTTGCTACAGGCTATAAAACCGCGCAGGTGCAAAGTTTGTTTCTTTGTATATTTGTATTTTTGGTATATTTGTATTTTTGTATATTTGTGTTTTTATATATTTGTATTTTTGTATATTTGTATCTTTGTGTTTCAAGGGTGTGTGTGTGTGTATGACATTTCACAACACACAGACACCTCTCTTCTGGGGGGAGGGGGGGGGGGTGTTTGTGTAGTCACGCCTGGACCATCGTATATTTTCCCAGAACCGTTAAACGGACTAAGGCACTTTTTTGTGGAAATGTTACCGTCCATCACAACGTTAGGCATTGTTGTTGTACTTAACAGGGAAGTACATGGCAATGACATTTTTAAACCGCTACACATCCTACAATGCTACAGTTAAGGGCCCGCATTCATAAACGATTCGTAGGTTACGCAAGGGGGAGCTACTAAAACGAATGTAGCTAAGAACAGGCTTACGAACAGGTATTTAGTAAAGTAATACATTAAATCGTTCATTGGTTGTTGAGGGTTACGATCAATTTATGAATGCAAATGCAACTTGAAGTGTTCATTTACCTGTTCTTAGCTACATCTTTTTCTGTGGCTAGTCCTCGCTTAACCTACACACTGTTTTTGAATGCGGGCCAAGATTCTTTTCCACCCATACATTTTTGGGAAGCTCCCTCTATCATTGCACACAGTTAGAATTTTAAATTTTAAAACAAAATAAAAATAAAAAGGTCGACGGACCTTGAGGATCTACTTATACGACAGTGGTGTATACATACGTGCATGATAATCGAAGTATTAGACAGATGTTCTATCGCCCCAACTTTGAATCATTTAATGACAATGGGAGCTAATGGGTATCCCATCTGTGTTGCTAGTGTCCTCGAGTCCCAAATTCCATTGTTTCGCCCTGTAACTAACCGGTTCGCGTTGCAGGCCATTTACAGCTGAGTTAGGCCACATGTTATTATTAAACATTATAGGAAAGCATATATGGTGACTGCTTGGCACCGCCACATTTGACTTTGGGTGATCTTGAAAGGTCACAGTCAAGGTCACTCAGATTTCTAAGTCTTCTATGTAGTAAAGCAGCCGAGATTGGCCATATGTTACTATATGTTACTATTAACATTAATAGGAAGCCATGTATTGAATACCCAACTGCAACATCAGATTTGACTATAAGTAAGTGACTACAAAGGTCAATGCCGAGATCACTCAGATTTTGAAGGCACATAATATATATCATAAAGGAGCCAAGTTAGACTATGTGTTACTATGAAACACTAATGGGAACTGATATATGAGGAGTCAAGTCCAACCATCACGTTTGACCTTAGCTTACATTGAAAGCTCGAACTAATAATTCGATTAGGTATTACACGATAGATGGGCTTAACCTTAATCCCGAACTACCAATGGAAGGTTACGTTGTTAAAAATGATGTGACACTGATACATGTGTATGATAACGTACTGTGTGAGAGTTGGCCCAAAATTTCAATTGTTTTAGTCTGCAGCAGTGAGTTTTTTTAATACAAGCCGCAGAAAATTGCCAAATTTCACCAATTTCCAAATGCAGTTGTCAAGTGCCAAGGTCCATAGGACCTCTTGTTTTCAGTTGTTTTACTCACTGTTGTCCTCAAGCAGTGCGTCAAACTCCATGGACCGCTACGTGAGGGTAGATGTAAGTCATGAAAGAGATGCAATGAAACTTCATCTAGAATTAAGCGATTTTCATATGCAGTAGAATTGACCATGGTGACTGATTACATGTATGAGGTCTTGAAAGAAATGTGTATATTAGTATATAACAATTTCTCTGCACGCCAATATTGGGGCGAGCAATGCTGGATAACGTCACCGTGTTTTTTACTCTTGTCGTGGCACGTCATGGAATTGTTTTCTCCCAGGCACAGACCAACAAGAACGCAGGTATCGATATCCATACGGTGTACATAGGCGACGCTAGCGCCGATTACGGGGTCATGCAAAATATCTCCAGCGGTACTGGCTTTTATCGAAAATACGACTCGTGGCAGGATTTCAGAGACGCAGATGCGGAAGACATTATGAGGGACGTTTGTGGTAAGTAGATAATTTTCTTACTGAACAATGAGTTCTTGGAGATAATAAACAACTGAGGTTAAAGTTATTTTGCACAATACTCTCTTCTGACATGAGTACGGCACTGTCGTAAATCTCCTCAGTGCGAAGATTTTGTGCATCGCGTTTCTCTGTGTTAGCTGATACTATAAGCAATATAGCATATTAGCAATTATTGCTAAGGGGGTGTCCGTTGCCTGTCCTCCGCTGACTGCGTCTCTGAGACGCTGACTGCGTCTCTGAGACGATACCCCATGTAGAATTTAAAAAGTCATGGAAACCTATAGATTACCACATTGTTAGAGCAATGCGCTCACTATACTGTGGCCAAACTAGTATATCCTTGGTCTCCATACTCTAGCGAGCAGTTCCTCGCCGCACAGCATTAAGAAGCGTCAAGAGCCTGTGTGAGCGAGGCTATGGTTAAACCTGGAGTTGCCTTGTAACTCCAAAGGCTACCCCTGGAGTTGCCTTAATGTGAGCACACAGATGCCTGATGGGGGGTTGCATTTCTCGAATTAACTTTGGGGCTGCATTAATGTGAGCACTCATATCCCTGATGGCTGGCTGCAATTCTCGAACTAACGCTGCAGTGCCTTTGGGCTGAGCACTCAGATGCCTGATGGCGGGTTGCAATTCTCGAACTAACCCTGCAGTGCCTTAGCGTTGAGCACTCAGATGCCTGATGGCGGGTTGCACTCCTCGGACTAACCTTGCAGTGCCTTTATAAATCGGCACACAAATGTCGGGCCGATGGAACACCCTGGAAGAATTAAAGGGGGATCAAAGAAGATAATTGTAAACAGGTTGAGTAGTATTTTCGGAGTACGGTAGAACCTCGGGATTAAGACCCCCGCGAAATGTTATAAAGCGGTCCTTGAAAATGTGAGTTGTTCTTATTTCCAAGACTATTAAAACGCCGAAAATACAGCTTGAGAACTGCTGGGAGGTGATGCTATTTCTGAGGTGGTCTTGATTCTCGAGTGATGCTCCGCTGTACAATGTTGACATAATATGACTTGTTGCACCACATATTACCTCTCCGTCTCTAATTTTAGCTCCGTAGATGGAGCCGAGCCCACAGGACAGGCCGAACATAGGTGATATATGGACATATGGATACTGACCCGGAACGTCTTCGACATGAATTGATGGAACATTATATATCCGAAGGATGAGACAAGTGATAATATCTACTCTGCTGCTGGTCTTCAGTTTAATTTTCCTCGGCATATACCATGCTGCTATATCCGATTTCTTCTAGGACATGGCTTTGCTGCTACCCTCAAAGCAAATATTACGTATCGACCAATGCTGCTTAAAACATACCCCATTGGACTATGGAAAAAATATTATCACGGTTCAGCAATTCAAAAATGGTAAAACCCGCTTTTATGCTTGGCCAACGTGCCATAGAAATATTTATATGCTCTTACTGTCTCACTTTATTCTGTCATGCAATAAAGCTTATTTGCAAACAGCCTTCATATATTAGCGTCGTAAATAAATGGGGACATCACAAGATTCCTCCTTCGGCCCCAAAACACGCTGTGAGGAGAAGCAAACCAGGAACACTATGTATAAATATCACTATATCACTACTCGCTCATTGAAGTCCCCCCCCCCATCAATATACGAACTGTACATAGCAAATAAGTCAAACACGTGTTTACTGATCAGGTTTTTTGCAAGCATCCAGTAGGCCTACACGTGCATGTCTATGATCGGCTTGGGAAAGAATAGAGCTTTACATGTACGAGGGCCACGATTTTGTTCACAATACGGAAAAGTGTTTCTGCGCATAGTGCACGTACAGTAGGTGCTAAAATCATGAAAATGGCGGGTAATTGTGTGTAGGCATGGTGGCGAACAAGGGAAGACACGAAGGAAAAAATGAGTACTGTTCGATACAAGTTAATCACAGTTGGATCACTGCGTAGTATACGAATAACTCAAATGTTATTTTGTTTCTTGAGATACAGTATCATTGAAGGACAATTAGAACTTAACACGCGATTTAATATTGTATTTAGTCTCTTCTTTAGATGACATATTCACTCTAAAATCAATGATGCATCCGACATCTGTGCTGGGTAAAGAACTTCGAAACAAAATCTGATCTAAGAACAATGTATCTTTATATCTACAATATACTATAGTACTGCACCCCACAAGCACACCCCACAACAACTGCACGCCACAGGCACGGCCAATGCACCTCACAAGAATGGTCAATACAAGTCAAGTCACAAATAAGAATAGTATCCAACAGTACAGTGGAGATACATCATCTACAATTAAACCACGTATTAGGAACATCTATAATACATCAAGCACTCTGTCGACCAAACGTTTAGTAGTCAAACTTGATCAGTATCTTTACATTATCCCATAGCACTGCACCCCACAAGTGCGGCCAATGCACCCCTCACGTACGCCCAAGGTGTCCAACAATGCAGCCGTAATAGCTTATCTACAACTGAACAAGATATTATGGACAGCTTATATAGCTTACACCTTTGCCGACGAAAGTCTGTATAAATTTTATTTAGAATTAAACCACACATTATGGACAGCTTAATATACATCCGACACTCTTCCTAACCAAAGTCTGCAGAAATCAAACTTGAGCTAAATGATCTTTATCTCTGCGATACTGGTATTCCATAGTTCTGCGCCCAACAAGTACGGCCAATACACTCTAAAAGTATGGACAGCCACTTCACCCCAAAAATACGACCAAAGTGTCCAACAATACGGCTTATCTACAATTACAAAACATACGATAAGATATATATAAGATGAAATTTATTTAACGTCGGTTGTAAATTACAACAACATTAGCACAATACACTATTCACCGACATGGCAAAGATCGATGATCGATGTTAATGAAGCGAGTTGCTACGCAATGAATAGTGAAAATGTGGTGACATAGAATAACACGGAATGCATAAAATGACTATATATTATAGAAAGGACATTGTAAACAAGAACACGCACTCATTAGGCCTGCCCACAATTAAATTGACTCTTTAAAAGACCTCAAATCCATCATATCTTTATTACTGGTTTTCCAACATGTTTCATAACTTAACAGCCTCGTAGCGAAAGGCATATTTTCCATGCCTTATTGTTGGAAAAGTAGGTACCTCCAAACGTTTACTATTTCTAACATTGTGTGGTGTAGAACGTTTTATTAATATACTTCTATTATACTCAGGGGATACATTTGGATATATTCGGAACACTTCCCTAACAATAGTCTTCAATCTTTCTAAGTATAACAACGGCCATCCGGCCCTAGACCTTAGGTCACTGTAGGAGGCATGGAAATCATTAAAACAAAGCGTAGAGCCCTGAGTTGAACCTTTTCTATTTTTAAGGCCCCCTAATCCACAAAAATGCCATATAAGAGGACAATAATTAAAATGACTTAGAATAAAAGACCTGGACAAAAACAGCTTGGCTTCTGCTGTTAGCTCATGGGTCATGCGAGATAAAACATAATACCTTCCGGCCTTTTTCGGCACAACAATGTAATATGATTGCTAGAAGATAAAACTTTATCATAAGAAACTCCCAGTAGTTTTACAACTGGTTCTGAGTTTATGGCAGTACTTCCTATATTTAGACTGCCGGCTAGTTCCTGTCTAGCAAACAGAATAAGCTGAACCTTTTCGGCGTTTGCTTGCATACAGTTTTGATCAAAGCACATTATCATATAATCACATGCAGTTTTAAGCTGCGACAGGACATCATACATGTATGCAGACGCTGCTTGAACACCCATAGTGTTGTCGTCGGCATAGTTAAAAATGTCTACAAGGTTAGTTATACTACATAATAAATCATTTTGAAAACAGTTAAAAACGAAAGGTCCTAGGGCCGATCCCTGTGGTGCACCTTTACGAAGTATAGACCAAGAACTTCTTACGTCACCCATTTTTCTCGGTGTTTTCTGTTAGAAACATAGCTTGCGATAAGCATACAGGCCTTATCATTAACCCCATATGCGTGTATTTTACTTACTGTTAACCTAAATGGTAGACAGTCGAATGTCTTGGATAAATCGGTTAACACACCACCGTAGACTTAGTTTTTATCTAAAGCAAGTTTACATGTATCAACAAACTTCAATAGTACATCTTGGCAGTTAAATGTTCTTTCTGTAACCAGATAAGTGTGGCGAGAACCTGTCATATATATATATATATGTTTATTCAGATCCGAAATATACAATACTACACTTTCTTCGCAACATATCATATTCTTATTGATAATACCATAATACTTCGGACCTGGGCCATACTCTAAAGCCTTAAAGGCTGTTTGGTAAACACTATGCCCTACAGTTTCTAAGCATTCAAGTGTAATTAAAGTGTCATTAAAAACAGTGTTAATTGGTGCACCACTACTTTTTCGAATACCTTTGACAGATTTGGTAGGACACTGTTTGGCCTATAATTAGGACTATATCCCTTTTTTTACACTGGGGACACTTCTGCCATTTTTAACATATATACATGTACATGTATATCATTTACAGCTTATACATCTGACACCTTTGCCAGCCAAAAGACTCAAACCGGATCAAAAGTTCGCTTTATTTCTAAAATATACCACAGTAATGCACCCCTCAAGTACGGCCACTATACCCCCACAACAATGCACAAGCAAGGTCAATACCAATACACCCACAAGCATGGCCAATGTACCTTATAAGTAGGGCCAACGTGTCCAATAATACAGTGGAGATTACATATACCTTGAATCCTGACATAACCCTTACTGGGGTCCTGCCAAAACACTAAGCATGATATATTGCCATCTGAACTCCAACTAACGCGATACAGCCTGCATTTAAATACTACCCAAATACGATGTTGATTAGTATGTGTTGGACTTAAGATCTGTAATTTATCCACAGAGAGCCTCGCCATTTAAAGAACCTGTGTGGGTAAACAATCTCAATCTCTTTTCCAACAAACGCAATCTATTAGCACGTCACACCAAAGACGTAAAAAAATGGGAGGTTTGCGCTCCTCAGCTTGGCGCTTGGCATTAGTGAGTTAGGCAACCGACTGGGCGGCTCGGGGTCAGTATAAATGGTCTGAGTGATTCCTTTCTGCTCAACTGTGGCGGAATTGAATCGGTGCCTTGGCACCCAAAAATTGTCGGGCGTAGATCGTTCGCCACAAACAAGACAGGTCCACATTAACTCACACGCATACACCTGCATACACCACTCCGCCCCCTGCGCCGGAGGGCGAGGGAGGCTCTCGAATCCAAC
>JAAUYG010147946.1_pt1 | contig 11185 bp, 6 predicted proteins | sample 7278091 | NCBI WGS metagenome assembly JAAUYG01 (sample SAMN14350201, study PRJNA611818) | marine sediment metagenome | isolation source: surface marine sediment (0.6m) | place: French Polynesia: Moorea | collected 2018-08
ACGTGCTCAGGTTCTGTATATTCTTGGAAATTCAACGTGTGAGATATGGTCTTCACAGATTCCTCGATGACTGTGGTTGTCTGGACTGTTTGGCCAGTGGCTGTGGTGGGTGCCTCACCTCCAACCATAGCATCTCCTGCTGCCGGTCTAGTTTCCTCCACTGACGGATGACTCGACACAGTGGGAGAGACAGTGAGGTTATTGTCATCTTCAATGTGAGTTTTGTCTGCAACACCTACGCCTGACCCCACGGAATCAGCAAAGTCTGAACTGACCTGTACAAGCTCAACCTGTCCTTCAGCGGTACCATCTTCAGTAGAAACAACTTTATCTGGCTCTTCATCAGACTCTGAAGTACCCACATGTACCCGAGGAGACCCAGCCTGAACTTCGGAAACGGAATGAGATTGAAAATGATCAATACCAAACTGATTAGTAGGAATGCTGCTACTAGTAGCAGCAGCGGTGGTAGTGGTAGTAGCAGTGGCAAAAGTGTTAGCAGTGGTTAGTTCATCACAGCCACCCCTGCCTGCATGCAGAGAAATAATGCCATCACCCCTCTCCATCGAAATGGATTCTTCCTCTCTGGCCATACCTGGTATGGCGTCTGCTTTCTTCACGCTCGAGTTGTTGTCCTCGAAGGCAATGAGAGGGGTGGTGAGAGGTGGCGTGGTGTTGGAGTTTAGAACATCGACTTCCAGGTTGACTAACTGGTTGCTATTGTCTAAACTGCCCAGGTCTATGACTTGTTCCAGCTTCGTGTCCGCCTCTACAGGGGTCTCCACGTCCGAGCCACCATTGATGTGGGGTACGTCAGAATCCCTGGTCAAAAAAGAAGTTTTCAAGATAAATGAAGACATAAAATCACATACTATATTTCTAAAAATTTCATGTTCAGCCCAATGTTACAAAAGAACCACACAGAACTAAGGTTAAGAAAAAACAAACTTTTGCTTATTATAAGTCTGCGATAAATAAATGACTATTATAATTATATAATATATACCTGATAGTTCTCCCTATACTTCACCATTGGAAGGATCATGACATACATGTAAATATCTTTATCATGTTTATTGAATGATGACCTTTTGTTTATCACACTGACCCCGACCCAGCTTTTCAGCCAATAGCAAAGGTGCATGTGCTTTATGTTTATGTAATTCTATCGTTTGTTGCGGCTGCATTACCAAGGTCCTGGGCCCGGGCAGATTTTGTGACATTGTATCACCAGAAAGAGTACAGACTTTTGTGTAATTCAAATATCATGGGGAGAAAGTCACCACAATTTCCTGTGGGTACTTTGAACCTCAGTGTCATTATGTGTTGTATTGTTGTATCCTTTATCATCTGTGCAAGAACAAGTTCCCATAATATGGTATTTTTATTAAGGGATAATCATGATAATATGGTCTTGTTTATTCACACTCACTCATGCTTGTGCATGTAATAAGTTCCAACACCAGCAAACCAATTTTGGTCACACATAGCACTGCATAGTTTCTAGGCATATAAACAATATGCCAAACAACCAGTAGTTAGCAAACAACCAAGAAGTTAGCATTAACTGGACAGTTTTATACTGCAGGTTAAATACATCACATGTGTATTGTATTGAAAATGTCCAAAGTACTAGAATTATATTGTAATTCCATAAAATATGACCATGGGGTACATGTTTACTTTTTTCAACAAAGCTGTTTTCTTTATAAATGGTCCAAAACTTGAAATCACTGGTATCACGTTTCTCATACAACTCACAGTTATATATGCATATGCAGCTTCATCTTTACATATTTTCTATTTCATTTTTTATTTATTTTTTTATCTCCTAGCATAAACAGGTTAAAATCAATGATGCACTCACCTTGACCCGTCCGACGTAGCGGCCTCTTTCATTTCCACATCCTGTGGTGATTTGTATCCATTAACCATACCATCAGTGTTTGTGCTTTCGTTTGTGTCACCGAAGTCAACCAGTTGTCCCGTATTTACAATATTTGGTTCAGCAATATCTACACTATCCTTGCCTATCAAGTCTGCTTCTCCCTGTACAAGCAGTCCTAGAGTATCCGGCTTTGGTGCTGCTGACACGGGACCAGAATCACTGGTCGACACAGGGCCAGCATCGATGGCCGACGTTTCTGCATTCTTATCCTCATCCCGTGTGACAGTTTCTGTCGTCACCGACGTGACTGTGGTGTGGGATGTCATGACACTGAAAGACTCGGATTCTGTCGCCATCTTCTCGGTCTGTTCGAACAGATCGCTGGTGGTGGATTGTACATCACTGGCACCATCGCCAGCTATGGCCGATGACTCACTGGGATCTGGAGCTGAACTGGAAATATCCTGCGCGACCTCCACCTCATTGCCGCTAGAGGAAGCAGGCTTTTCTTGATCAGAGTCTTTCTCAGTCTCAGTTGCATCTGCGCTGTCCACCGCAGTTTCTTCTTCTTCCTTCTTCTCCTCCTCTTCCTTCTTGTATTTGCCACGGCCCAGCATCTGTTGCAGCAATGGAGATTTGAACTTTCGTGATGACTCCGCTTCCACTGCACTGACCGACTGTGTGGGCGAAGGCTTATCAGCAGGGGCCGAGGACTCAGCAGCTTCGGCAGGTGGTGGTGGAACCTCTTCTTCGGATGGTGTGGAACTGCCTGCAGGAGACACAATCGACTTGGAAGGACTGCCCGGGCTTGATGCCTGCAATAAAGCATGGAAGAATAGCTGAGACATTTTAACATAATCAGATTAATTTCCATACTTTATAATTCTGAATCTAGTGAACTTTGGATTTCAAATATCACATGTCATTGCATTTACAACTTCTAATTTAAAGTGAACTTTTTTGTGTGTTTTTAATATTCTGTGGAGTCCAATTAAACAAAGTGTGGTTCCCAACATAAATACTTTAAAAGTTTGCAATTAGAAAAACTAAGTTTAAAGTGAGATCTTTGGCACCAAATGTATGATTTTCCTCTCTCTGCAGCAGCCATTTTCTTAGTGCTAGATAAGAAAGGTCTCTTAGTGCTAGATAAGAAAGGTCAAATTGGAGGTTTAGTGAGTGAGGCATTACATGTACATCATGTATGTACAAAGTTTGGCCCTTTTCAACCATAACAATCATTTCTACTTTATTTCTACACCACCTACCTGAGGGCTCTCCTCTGGTTTCACCCTCTTCATAATCATTTCAAGCCTCTGAAAGATAAAATATACACTGGATGCTTTGTTTCTAACAACAACAGCTGCTTATAAGTGCACATGGATATCTGTTTAAGAGTAACAATGAATCGTGAGCGTGATTTTGTTCAAGGAGGCTGCCTCTTTCGGATATATTTTTTGTACCTTTCTGTATGCTATCCACGTCATATACATTACAAATTCATGGCAAAATTCATTACTGATCAATCTGATGGAAATCAAAGACAGAAATGAAAAGTTTCCTTTTTATAGCTACATCCACCACAAACACTAAACCTGGACCTGAACTGACAACCCTACCCGGTACATCTTATTATTCAACATTAACATTATGGTAAGTCAGCCTCTGGGTTACAAATATAACAACTCATTAATCTTGCTTATTAATAAATAATGTCTCAAGTTGCTGCCCAGTTTAACAATACATGTAGTCTAGTTTTCTCCAAACTCTTTGTTCTTTTCTTCTCTTTCACTTTATTCTTTTCTGCTACCTTCTTTCTCTCTTGTCTCTCCTCTTCTTCTCTCTTTAACCTTTCTTGTCTTTCTCTCTCTCGTTTTTCTGCTTCTTCCTTGGCTAATCGATCACTTTCTTCTTTCTGGAAGTAAAGTATAATTTGCCAATTTTATCCATATGTGGTTGCGCTTTTCATTTTTATATTCTACCAATATAAAATAGTTAAAATGTCAATGGTCGTACTTTTGCAGAGGCAATGTTCTAGAACAAAATAACAACCCCCTACTAAGGTTTATATCCATTCCATCGTATAAATCGGCGTGCTCAAAATGTGTCAAGTACGTTGGTCTGGCGTTATTCTCATGCTGGTAAGACAGATCGAATTAGACTCACATGCTTAAACGATCCCATAAACTACATGTAAAAGGCAAGGTTATCTTTTTGAAGAAGGCCTTAATATGTATAATGTTAAAACTATTTTTCTTGTTCTGAACAAGGAATGTCCATAGCAGTATAATGTCAGTTTGGTTGTGACACCATATGGTGTCTCACGCACAGCTTTGCGCTCAGCCTCTTTCCGTTCTTCTTCCTCTTTCCTGCGTTTCTCCTCTGCCTCGATGGCCATTCTCAGTCTCTCTTCCTCCACTTTCTTTGCTTCCTCAATCTGCCGCATTTCTTCCTCCATGCGCTTCCTTTCCTCCTCTTCCTCACGCAGACGACGTTCTTCTTCCTCGCGTCTGATTGGAGATGATAGATGATCAAATATTGAAGTAAATCCAACCTGTTTTATATTTGACGCAATATCTCAACATGCTCCATGGCAAGTACATGCGCTCAACAGATACATCTTCAAAAGCATGGGAATCTCAATATGGTGAAAGAAATAATTTTGGCTTTATGTAACACTACAATTAGCAGCTGTTATACTCATTTTGGCATATCAATGAGGCCATACATCACTGTTCATGTGGCCTTCAGGACAAGCATTTCTATCTTGTAATTGTCTAACCTCTGCATACAATACATGGTATAAGATGAAACTATCTGAAGCTTTTAGTGGTCCCCCCCCTCCTAGTAAATGGATATTGTTTGCATGTAATGGCATGTAGATCATTAACGGGTGGCTAACTCAAGGATATAGAATGTGTTTCAATATAGGTTTGGTACATACATACCTGTATTTGGTTTTACATGCATCATGTGCATGGAGACAGGTGCTGAATTCTATGTGTTGTCTATACTCACTTTCTTTCTTCTTCTCTCCTTCTTGCTTCCTCAGCTTCTCTCTCCGCCTTCTCCCGAGCTTGTCTCCGTTTCTCAGCCAGACGTGCTTTGTACTCCAACTCTTCCTCTGATGCTTCTTTCTTGGCAGGCGCCGGTGTGGCAGCTTGGGTGGGTTTCGCGGCTGCTGGAACGTCCTTTGGAACATTCTCCTTCACTGGTTCTGGCTCCGATGTCGGGGCTTCTTGTGGAATGGGTTTCCTTTTCTCGACAGCCTTCTCTTTTGGCGGCGCCTTCTCCTGTTTGGGTGGGGTTTTTGAGATGTGTGGCTTTGGATGGTGTTTGTGTTCTACTTTCACTGGCGTTGTTGGCTTCTCCTTTGTTGGGGTGGACTTTGTGGGTTTCTCTTGCTTTGGTGTTGAAACTTTCTCTGTCTTTGCCACGACTCGCTCACGGCTTGGCGTTCGCACCTTCTCTTTGTTCATTACTTTCTCTGGTTTTGCTTCTGGCTTTTTGTCAGTGGGTTTGGGGACTGGCTTTGGAGATGGTGTAACAGACTCACCCGGTATGCTTGCTTTCGGCTGGAAAGAGACAAAATCATATCAAACATAGTTTCATTGGACATGTTGTAGCATTGCTGCTTTTCCCCGAAAGCACGGAAAGAACACCGATGCTCTCAGATGCACAGAATCAATTAGTAACACAAACTCCATTAAAATGTGCAGATCACAAACCAAAATACAGAGAAATACTAACTAAATATAACGATATTGAAAAACGAGCAGCACTAGGAGTTAGTGAAGGCAGTCGTATGCCATGCAAAGAATACTCTCTTATTAGTTTGCCTATATCAACAAAAATTTCTGGCAATAGGCAGGTTTAAAGTGAATCATGAGCTGACCTACTTAATTTGATTTTAGAAATTTTAGCTTAAACTCTGCATCAGTCTTTGAACAGTTAAGCTTCTAAAACAACATGTTTAATGAAGATTGATTTTAGATTAATCTCAGAAACTGTGGGTCCAAACTAAAACAGCTAATGTGAAAATGCTATACATTTCATGTGACATCCTATATCTTTTATATACATTAGGTATATATATGTTGCACACTGTAGAAAACTTTACTCATGCAGCTATATATATTGCAATTTTTTTTCTCATGTATAAGTACTGATTCGGGGTATTTTAAATGTTGTGTTTTTCTGGGGTTGGGTTTGTTTTTTTTTCTGTTTCAAATATCCTATCAGGCATACTTTCAAACCTTTAGGGTTCAGCTGTCTTCATCTGGTTTGACATGATGTATAAGAAAATATAGGCAATATACTTTGCACAGATTTTCAAAATCTTACAATACCAAGATGTGCCATTTTTATCATCATGTTAATCAGAGATGACCTGAAAAAAACTGAACCAGTATGCATCCAACATCTTTATATATTTAATAAAAACTTTTAAACATTTCCTCCAACACAAGCACAGATTTATATACCTTGACATTTCGGCTGATAAGTCAGGAAGTCAGCTTTCCTCAGCAGTGACAAATCTGGTGTTGTGTTATTGCACCATCAACACAACACCAGACTTGTCGCTTCTGAGAAAGGCCGATGTCAATATTAGCCGAAATGTCAAGGTATATAAATCTGTGCTTGTGTTTGACAGGTTTGAGGAAATGTTTAAATATATTTAACACCAAGCTGATGCATCTCTTTGACAAAAACTACACATGTTAATAGTTTTAAATATTATAAATGGGATTACAGGTGAGTTTATCATAAAAATATCCACCACCAAGAGATAAAGAAACTAGAAGGGTGTATTGTGTATGTGTAGGAGGAAATGAATTTACAGAGAAACACTTTATCATTTATGGTGTTTTGTACATGTTGTATATGTTACTGTATGTCAAAACTCAATATGTATATGAGCCCTCACAAGGTCTATCTTTCATGTGTATTGCTCCCGTACTAAACAGTGGAATTAAGCCTGCCTTGAGATCACTTCAGAATTGAGGCGGCTTATCGGATGACCAAACATTACACATCAGTTATTTCAGAATTCAGGCCATCCTGTTCAGTGCCAAGTGGTCTTAGTTCTGTGGTAGTTTTAACTCTGGGGTGGTCTTAATTCTGGGCTTCTATTGTACATTGCATATGCTACATGTGCCCCTACTACAAGTAAATGTGTGTCCATAGTGCTCAAAACATGGACATTACTATACTTACAGAGTAGAGTGCTTCCTGTATTTTAAGACTACATGTTCAGCTAGAGAAATATGGTCTTAAATTGAAGGTGGTCTTAAAATGGAAGAATAATATTGTTTATATTGAAAATATAACAGTAGAGTCACTGATGGCTGGTCTTACAAGTTGCAAGGAAATCATCAATGGAATGGTAGATCTTGAATTGTAGGGACCCTCTTATCACATGTAAGCTACCAGTAAACCACAAACCCCAAGGAAAAACAGTGTTCATTATCATATCTATTTTTCAGCTTTAAATGACTGTGGTATAGATATGTTTTAAGCAAAGGAGCAATTATCATGTACACATGCTACTCAAATGCAAGCACTGGTAACATGCTACCCATAAACAGATAAAGAAATCAGCCCTTCCTTAAGTCATGCAATTGCTCCAGGGAAAAATAACTCTCATTAGTGTTACTCATGCCAAGGTCGACTCAAGATAACCTTTCCCAGATTTCATTTGACAACTTGTAGGCATTTTGTAGTAAACGTCAACTTTGGCAAAGTTGGGTATCCAGCAACATTGGGCATCTCTGTGTACTTCATGAATGTTTCCTTGTGGCTACATGTATAATTAGACCTGTACCATCCTCCTATCCTCTAATCAGTAATCCTCCTCTCCTATTGTCTTGATATTCTCACTGTTACATGTATATGCCTTGTCTCTTAAGTATGAATAAAGATACACATTTGTATTTACAGAATTTTAAGCTGCAGGGAAGTACAGGTAAAACAATAGCATGATACTTTTCAGGTACAGTGGACCTCGCCTTTTGTGACCACCTCAGAATCAAGACCACCTTAAAATAACGAACACTATACCACGTTCTGAGCAGCACCCAAACTGGGTTTCCACAGACAGTGGTCTGCTTTCAGAAATAAGACAACTGTTTAGAACAGTTTCCAACGCTTTTGGGAGTGAATGTTTTTGGACTCTAGAAACATAATTTCTGATCACACAATTTCTACGCACAGAGTCAAATTGGTGGAAAAGTTCCCGAATTTGTGTCAGATCTCTGCCTTTCTCATACATGTATGACAGTCCTTGAGACCATCTTGGAATTAAGATTACCTCAAAATACAGAACACTTCTGTGCACTACCAAACTGTATTTTCGGGGTTTAAGAAAATTGCAAAATTAGACCCTCTCTTAAGACCATGTTTTGGATCAGTTTATTATAATTTGCCCTGTGATCAGTTTTAATTCTGAGGGTCCACCATGTAAAGCAAAGCTGGGGACTTCTGCATGCAAACCGTGATTTTGATTATCTGGAACCCATATCAAAGCATCAATCCCAGTGACAAATCATGTTACAATCTCAATTGTTAAAGAGAAAAGAACCAGCTCCACAAAACTTTAAAATAAAACTTCTATAGAATCTCCTTCAGTATGAACATATACTATGGGTACTATATCTGTATAGACTTTAAAGCCGCCAGTTTGAAAAGTCAAACACTGGTTTGGCTTTAAAGGTGTTTAGGCTGGTAAGAATTAATTGTTGAGAATTGTTGACTATCTCAGAACCACGAGAACCTCGTAATAAAAGGACATTCCTTTGGTTCTTTTACCTGTTTACAGTATTTCATAGCAACAAAGCAGGTTTCAAAATTTTAGTTGGGATGGTGTCTTTGTAAGAACCCGTGCAATTATTACATTAAATTAGACCAATAACACCAGGACATGTTTAGTAGTATCAACTGTTTATACTTAGTGCACTGGATCCCAATTAATCTATGAGAACACTTAACTACTTTTGCAGGACAGCTAGCTACATTGTGGCTATATTGTGTCTACGGTGGTTGAAGCAAGTGTACATATGTAGCAGGTCAATCGGATGTAAAAGCATGCTTAAAACAGCGAAAAAGCTAGGTACATGTACTGTGGCGACTAACCTTGGATGGACTCAAAAATTCGTTATGAACTGCTTTAAGAGGCCCCTGAAAATAATGCAAATTTAACGTTTCTTGTTGAAGCTCCTGAATCAAGAAAAGTTTATTTATGTGTAGGACTGATTTGAAACATCTGGGTGTCCGTAGCATGTACTGCATTTATGAACTTCACTAACACACTTCCATTCACCTTGACAACCTCTGCTTAGTATTTTGGCGTGTTAAAACATTTGCATTATTTTGATGTTTTTTGCCCTGGTTAGAAGCTGTGTATGCACTGATACGCAGCTTAAAAGAAACAACGCACAAATACATCGCAAACCCAAAAGCACTCTGGGCTAGTAATGTAAAGCGCTTAGTGCCAAAAATTTAGTATGTCAATGAAACTAAGAATAAGGCCAATTTGAAGGTGGTATTGGCAGGCTATCTCTGTACGAAATACTAGACAAAAAGAAAAAAGATCTTGAGTAATAATTATTCAGGTGTGAGTAATACTTCATTAAAATTTTGTTTTAAGAACTGCAGAGTCACAAAAATCACATCCATCATGTTCATGCTTCTCATTAACGCTTCTTACAGTCTGTTCATCTTCTATAAGTTAGCAATGAGAAATTAAAGCACTGGGTACAATTTATAATTTGGAAACAATTATAAAGGGTAAACATGATGAAACAATAGAGAAAAGCTTTTCCTCGAACTAAGAAATTGCTTATTAAATGTGTGTTTTGTATAGTGTAAGATTACATCCCTGGAAAAGGAAATGGTCTAACAGAAAGAGTCAGGACGGTTAATCAAAGATAATATATAGAGCACGAGAACACTACCAATGCACGCAAGACTCAATTTCACACCAGAGGCATATATATATATGGTAATTAATAATCGAAACTGAAATCTAAATAATACAAAATACTACAGTAAATAATTAAGCCAACAACAAAAGCATGTTACATTGCAGTGGTGACAATAGATTATGCTATATGTAACTTATATTATATCTAGGTGCTCAGAAAATAACACTCCAAAAACCAAAAGCAGAAATTTCATGATAGTAACATTCTTTTCATCGACTTCTGTTAAACAGAAAGAATTAACACAAATTTCATTTTCTTTTAACTTCAACATTTTCACTGATGTACCTAGCGTACATCTAAGATGTACATATAAAATATTTTTTTTATCACATTTTGCTCTACTTCTATGTTTTACTTTTTTTCCTACCTTTGTTGGTGTGATTCCCCGATGGACCGTGACTGGGCGTGTTGAGGGATCTTTAGGCAGGGAGCGTGGAACGGCAGGCTTCGATGAGGTCAGCATTTTGGGTGGGGTTCCGGGCTCTGGGCGTTGGTTTTCTTTCACCTGGGGAGGCTGGCGTGGCGTGGCAAGTCTCTCAAACGTTTTCATAATGTCTGCTCTGCTGCGCCGGGTGTCCGTTGCGCTTTTCGAGCGTGCTTTAGGTGTTGGCGACAGTGACCCTGAAGGATAATGGTGCCATATTCTACAGCATCGAGGAAAACTTCTCTCATGTTACAACAGATGAAGCAATTTCATATAAACGCGGTAGGTCCAGTATGTTTGCTTGCAGTGTTAGTAAGGTTCACTGTTAGTGAAGTTAACTGCTACATGGGTATTAGTGTAAGCACTTGCCCCAGATAGGCATCAGAGAAGAAATGGAAGAGATTATGTAAGTATAACTTCTGCACAATACATATACTAGTATATGGCACAAGCTAAAGTTCCATAAATCGAAGAATACTTCTCAGGATATCTTGTTATATGTGAAGACTCAGATAAAGTTATATGTGTTAAGCCACAAGATAACATGTATATCTTTCATGTATTTGCTCATGAAAATACATGTACAAGCTTCAAGCCATGCCTGCTTCCATGCGAAGTGTAAAAGGCTGCTTTTTTTTCAAAAGTAATGTTCAAAATTCTTCTGTAAAAAGTTCCTAAATTACTGTGAAGTGCTTGGAAACAGCAATGGCTTGCTAGTTTGCATTAACATCTCAGTATATAAACTGCATTTATGTCACAAGGTTAGAACAAGAAATATACAACAACACAAAAAGACACGGAAGCAACCCGATATATGTGGACGTATCCAGCAGTAAACCAAGAGCAAACGATGAACTTTTTTACAATTTTTTCCTCAGGTAAAGAATATTAGAA
>JAAUYG010267650.1_pt1 | contig 11185 bp, 6 predicted proteins | sample 7278091 | NCBI WGS metagenome assembly JAAUYG01 (sample SAMN14350201, study PRJNA611818) | marine sediment metagenome | isolation source: surface marine sediment (0.6m) | place: French Polynesia: Moorea | collected 2018-08
AATACGCATACTCTGCGAACTTGTTGCGAATGTGTTCGCAGTATATTCACAGCATGTTCACCGGATATTCACAGCAGATGTTCGCGGCAAGGCCTATTTTTCTGTAAGGGTTGTAAGAAGTTTTCCTGTTTGCTTAAATATGTCGGTCTGACAGGAGTTTGTTGGTCCCTAGGGTGGTCTTTATATACAGGTTTCACTGCATTTTGTGTCAAGTAGTAACTAGAGTGCACATGAGGCTGCACTAACCAATTTGACAGAATCAGAATGACAGACATTTGGCAACAGTACGCGCATACATCGTAATTTACCACAGAAAAAAAATATCCTGCTATACTTATGACACTAATGGTGCTTGTCTGTCCTACTAGTTTGATCTGTGGACCGATGCTCAAAGAAAACTGTTCCTGGCTTATTTATTTCAACACTGCCGCCGTTCACAGCTTCATTTTATCCAGAGCTGGTTCAATGATCATGTGCCTCTGAAACATTTGGATTTTACTAAGGTATTCTTCCGGGTGTTGATAAATACAAAACTGAGTTGGAATTATAAACACATGCATGTGTACTCTTACTGTGGAATTACCTCGTAAGCATAACTTTTATTTTTCAAGTTGCACAATATACATGTGCAAATAATACAATACTTGACCATATATGGTATACCGTATGCACTGCAGCTGTCTGTTTTTGCTAGGATGTCAGTGTTGTTATGACTAAAATGATTCTCCCCATTGATGTCAAGTGTAACGGTGTTGTAGGCACAAGATGTATGTTGTCGACAGGTGTCTGTACATGTTTCAATTTTGTAACTTAAGCCTTTTCTGTTTACAGGTGCTTCCACGTTTTCTGTCCCTGTATGTTTTCTCCTTTTTGGATCCTCGTAGCTTGAGTCGTGCTTCCATGGTTTGTTGGAACTGGAAGTTTTTGTCAGAGCAAGTGAGTGTTCCAACCAGAACTTGTAATTTGCCATTTCGCATTTTATTATTTAGTGGTCATTAATAGGAAGTCATATATGGTAGTCCAATTGCACCATTACATTTAAACTTGAATGATCTTGATAAATTGGAGTCAATGTCCCTATAATGTAATGCAACATTACAATTTTGTGGGCAGATAGGGCTTCCCAAAAGTTGTTTAAAATTCTTGTTTCTTCGTTTAAATGGTTGCATTAGTTTGTTTGATTACTCAGATTCCCTGTTAATTCATTTGCTCATGCATATGCATGCATCTGTGCACGAATCTGCGCATTCAAATACCCATCTGCCAGACGCTTACCAACTGTATCTCACTCACTAAATAGATTGTAAAATGATTTTGGTTTGAACCACTTGCATTATAGAATGAATTAGCAGTGGGTCTAAGAATAGGTAAGTTATAAAACTGGAAAATTCTCATAAAAATATTTTAAAATAGCAAAAAGTTATCTTACAAAAACAAAGTTATAGCATAAAATTGCAATGCTATCATTGTACGCCATGACTTCTACATGCATGTATCTCGATCAGTACTGACTTCTATCTCAGTACTGGCATCTTCGCTTTGATATCATAGGACACACTGTGGATGCCAAAATGTGTTCGGCAAGGCTGGTACCTGCCTTACACACCTGCGGAAGGAGAGTACGGTGCATGGAAACGTCATTATGTTGCCTGCACACAGACACTTGACATGGATGTCCTTGGAAGGAAGAAGGTAACACATTATATGCGCATGTAACAATAGAGATTATTAAGGGAATATATTGCAGGATACATGCCATGTAGACTCGTTCATCCTCACGAGGGTTATGGTGAATTTCCTGTATGCCAGCTAGGTAATGTAAATATGGCTGTTTTCTGAAAAAAATCTTGTCTTCTGTTTGGCTGCACTTGGGACATTTTGGTGAAAAGACATGGTATGCCTGACGTTCACACCTTTCTGCCGGCTCCATAAACTTTGCACAGCCACAGCTCACAAGAAACACGTACACGATGACGATTGATTGAAATTGTGGGGTGGGCACTTTTTTGACTGATTAACTATCTGGTTTGAGCCCAGCATAGGTCCTGGTTGCTATCCCTGTCCACGTGAACTCGTTTTAACACACAACGCTGGGAGGCAGTAAGAATATGTTTGAATGTAGCTTCTCCCGGAGCCCGGGTGCTGCATCTATTACAACCGGGGGTTCCATGTAAAGCTAAACCATAGATGGTGACACCATGACAGAAATTGAAGTATGAGCATGCAAGTAGCAGACGATAGACCCTGAGGATTTTAGAACTTACAACAATTAAACATGTTTCTAATTTTCTAGCTGGCAGTTTTCATAATTTCAGCGATGATACTGACTGCATAAATGTTTTGTTTGGTTCACGTATATACAAATGTATGGGCAATCATCAATATTTTAGTGGATGGAAAAGGGGTATATATATATATATATGTATGGGTGTGCTGCAATGTCTGGTTGCATACATACAGAACAGCCTGGTTTGAACAGAAACTGCCAATAGGGAGTATTTTAAACCCCTTGGCGGGAAAATTTTCCGAAGATACCCGAAAGAAGGGTAAAGGCGCGAAAGCAGGGGCATCTCACGATTGGCGGAGCTTTTATTTGTCGCAATATGATTGGCTAAAGGGTAGTCATATGACTAGGATAGTTTGGCTTCCGAATGAAACTGATTATTCATACTGCGAATTTGTGGCGCCAAATACTCCCAATTGTCCCTGCATTTTGAGACCACACAGTCAGTCAGAAGCAAATAGGGTCTGAAACTAATGGTGGTTTTAAAATAGAGGGATATTTATGTTCAAAGTATAAGAGTGGTGTCATTGATGGCCTGTGTTAATTAGAAGGGAACTCTTAAATGGAGGGGTCTTAAATCCCAGGGCCCACCGTATCTAGTGATTGTTGTTATTTGCTGCAACAATATACTTGTACAGAATATAAAATATTATAACTATATTGTGTATATACTCGAAAAACTGTACCTTGTAAAATCTGCCTTGACATGATGAAAAATAATTTATAGTAGAGGGATTATATTTTGTTTCTTTTGAATACCAGTCTGACCTATATGGTACTTTGGGAGATGGGTCACCGAGGAAAACCCCTCGCAGGAAACACGCAAGGCTTACAGAACGACAGGGACGTAAGTTTATTTTAATTTAACTACACACTTGTTTTGAAGTAAAATTCTCATATATATGTACTTGGTAATGGGATTTACAAAATATGATTACATGTATGTTGTTTATTGATCCTTCTGAAGATGCTATGTTTAATATTTTTGTGAATTACATGTACCTATGTATCATGACTTGTGGTCTTTTTAGCTCGCCTTGACTTTGCTTGTTTTTGGTATTTTGTATTTATCAGTAAACAGCTGCTAGTAACAGGCTTTTACGTTTCTTGGCAAATTGGGTCAAATTTAAAAAAAATTGTTCTCACTTTGAAGGTTTAATACGCGAATCAATGGAAAAATCCTAAATTGTGCATCTTGAAAATGACTGATCGTAGAGTGAAACGGATGAAAATTTTGGACTCACAGTCCTATGAACTGCGTATGTATAGTGTACTTTTCATATAAGATTCTTTGAGTTCAGTTTTTGTGTCATTCACGAAAATATTGCAAATATGTAAACGGCAAGCACGAAACGATATGCACTGCATGGTTCAAACGCTTCCAGGACCATGAGTCCCAAAGTTTCATCATTTACGGCACTTCAACGATAAGTCACCTTAATTAGCTGCATTGCCATTATATCCATAAACCGGCTACTGTCTGGCAAAATATCAAACAGAACGTCAAGGTCCCTGGACCTCTTGTTTATGGATTATATAGTGATTTATATTCTATTAACAAATGTACGGTAAGTTAATCACTTTATCTTATGATCATATATGTAAGTTTGAGGTCTAATAATTGTGAAAGGTACATGTATAAGTACATATAGAAGTGGTACCAGTACATACATACATGTAAATTCACTCACTGCCTTATCAACCAATTTGTGGTGCAATACTCTGTAAGACATTATATTTAAGAGTTATCACACAGTTCATCTATTTATTTTTGGACGGACCAAATTCATTCCGAAGGCCCGATGAACTTGTGAGTCAGACTGCAGCTGTTTGTTGATCCATACAAAAATAAATCATATTGAACAGGTGCGATAACACTATTATTATATACCTTGAATTACTTTCTGTAATTCACCTTTAGCACACATTACTCGATATTACCTAAGTTGTATTTTTGCACGAGAAAAGCCCATTTCGACATGCCATTGCTCCCAATGTTTATCTTTTTCATGTCTATAGGGCATATAACAATAGCCCGGGACCTTGGTAATGCAGCTGAAATAAATGATAGAATTACATAAACATAGAGCACATGTATCTTTGCTATTGGCTGAAAAGTTGGGTCTGGTGCAGAGTGCAATATACAAAAAGTCATCGTTCAATAAAGAGATTTATTGTTCCAATGGTAAAGTATATGGAGATTTTTTAAGTATATAATTATTATTATTTATTTATTTTTAAACAGAGGAAGTGTTACAGCTACGTCCCCCGTGGATGCCACCAGATCGCGACCCGCAAGATTTGAGCAAATCGGCGAAAGCCCTCATCGGGGATTTCAACCCCAATGATCCTGTTACCCACTCATCCCTGCTGACCCACCATACAAAGTTTGGTGTCGTTAAAGCAAGCACGCTTCGGCAGTCGGCACCCGGGGGCCTGGTGGAATACGGCCTGAGAAAGAGTGGACGCCGGGATACTCATAGGATAACAGAGGCATGTGAATCATGAAGTGAAATGATTATTTTTAAAAATAATAATTAAAACTCAAGAAAATGCCTTGTTAGGTAATATGATATAATGACACCCCTGTTTTTATTATTATTTTTTTCTTTGTGTTTTGGATATGTGTGACTGTTTGTTGTCCTCTGGGAATTTTATTGAAGGGGGGAGGGGGGGGGGTTGGAGGGGTGGTGGTGGGTGGAGTTGGCAAGGCTCAGGTCGACTTTACTGAAATCCAAAATAATAAATTGAAATTACAGGTATCCATGCAATCACAGTTAATTCATTTGTCAGTAGTTGGTTACTTATTTTGTGATTAAATTATAACTAAAATCATGCTTTTATCACAGTATATTTTAATTTACCCATACGAGCATGTCTTAGGAGTTGGAAGTACTGAAAAGAGTACCCAAATTTATTGAAACTGTTGGGCATTATACTATTCAGTTATGTTCGTAATAAATAAATTTGTAATCATTGGTTACCAGTATTTTACAATATTGCTATCATGAACTCTTATCATGTACCGTTATATTTCTTGCCAGATTGAAGAAAACCCTGTTGTGGGTCCAGCTCACCAGGGGGTGCCTTTATCCCGAAGCATGGATTTGGAGAACTTTGAAGAGCGGCGAATGATGGACCTTGTCAATCAAACATGGGAACCTCCTCCTTCGACCCGAACCATAACACCTCGGAGGTAAGCTTTAGTACATGTAGGAATTGTTATGGTACTTTCAGGGTTCTGACCTTCTTTTGGCGACACATAATATGCATGTACAGTGAAATCTTACTTTGCGACCACCTCAGAATAAAGACCACTTGACCTTGTTGACAGTAGTACAAAAACTGCATTTTTATGCATGCATAGATCAGGCGTCACTTTTGGTCTCATTCACGTTAAATTACATAACTTGTACTTTTACCGTAGCTGAGACTGGGTTGTTGGTTCTTCCCAGGAAGAGGTATCACATTTTCTTTTCTTAATATTGTGAAGAGATTGTGCTTCCCTAATAACATTGGGAAGAGGTAACAATCCAGTCTTTGCTATGGTAACACTACATGTTACATGTTCATGGTTATAACTTCAGAAATAAGGCCACCTCACGATTAAGACCACTTTTTTTACAGCCCTGGGTGCTTTTAATTTTGAAGTTTCACCGTATTTTACAGACTTGCTGCTCCCCTGTATCATATGTGCTTTTTTACATGTTTGATTTCACCTTTTTTTTTTGAAATAGGATGATAATTGTGTCCCCCAACATTCACTACACGTATAATACAAATGTTCATGTATTTGCAAAGGAATCCATTAGTGCATGAATATTATTTTACACTATTACGAAACTCCGGCTTTCACTTTACACATGCGTAGCAGATGTCGACGGGCAAGGAGGTATGTTGATAATGTATCCGGTAATCACTGGTATTGTTTTACCAGATTGAATACAAATTAAGTAGAGCATGTCTTCCTGTTATCATTTTTCTTTCTACTTTCATTTTCAATATACTCTTAAAGTGGCCCCTGTCTTAAAGGACACTCTTTAGAGAGGATACCCCTCTAGAAAGACACAAATTCTTGGCAGCAGGTACCTTGAATACATGTGATGCTCCCTCTCACCAAAGGACACCTCCTTAATAAGGACAAAATTGTTTGGCAGAAGGGGTGTCCCCATTAGAGGGGGACCACTGTATTCCTATATTTGTTGGTTGCTGGGGTGGAGTTTAGCTTACATTTTGCATAGTTTAAGTTACATTTACCCAGAACAGTGGTTTATACTGTATTTCAAGACCCTCTGTTCAGCCAGAAGATATGGTCTTTAATTGAATGTCATCTTAAAATGCAAAAATTTTGCATAAACGGGTGGTCTTAATATAGAGGGATGTCTTAAAATGGAACAAGGGTCTTAAATCGCAGGGACCATTGTATTATAAGTTCAGTTTCCACGAAAGACATGTTTGGGCCAAATTATGTAGTCCATATTAAGTTACATTGTGAATGTGGAACAGGTTTATTTTGTGTAATTTTCATGGTGTTCACATTTTAAAATTTGTTTAAAATGCCCGCACAGTCTTTGCTTGTCAAACTTTACATACATTGCACTTTACATACATTGTACTCACATTCTAGTCTGTGAACTTACATGTAGGTAGTCATCCCACTTTTGGTTTAATATTGCATTACATTTCTGCTTAGTTCAGTTTTTATATGACTGAGTACTCAATGGCAAGGCGAACTCCTAAGTATATATGTACATGTTATCGAGGATTTGAGTGTTGCGTTAAACATGTTAAAACAATCCCACGTGGGCTGCAGGTGATGACGCTCAGGTGCCTCAATCAGTCCTCTCAGGCATAAATGAGTACCAGGTAATAGATTTAGATGGCACTGTACTTTCTTTACCCTAGCCTATGCGTACTTTCTTTACCCCTAGCCCCAGCCAGCATCTAGATGCACTAGTCTAGTGATGCAAGTCGAGTGATGTAGATGCTAGTCTAGTGATGTAGTCTACGATGCTAGACTAGTGATTTTGTCTTAGCATCTTCTCACAAAAAATAAACCTTCGGCATATACATGTGTGTATGTCTTACTATTTTTAGACCAAACCTGTCTGGGGGTGGTGATTATCCATTACCATGGAAACACAACACCCGTCAGCCAGTCAGCAAGAGTTATCCCAGCCAGCCCAACCCGCGGGTTGTTTTCATCTCATCCAGGGTGCCAGCAGCAGATGTAAGTGGTCATGTGCAGAATATTTACATTATTTAAAAGGTAATTTGTATTCCATCAATCAAAGATTGCCTTGTCTGCATGTTATTTTACTACACGTATGCTTGTCCCTCCATTATTCAGTCTTTCTAGTTGTTCACCTCTTAGTCGCCATCCCCTCTAGTATGGCCAAAAATCTATGTCACTACTACATGTACTACTGTAAATTCAGTTGGTTGTCTCTCTCTCTCTCGATTGCAACATAAATATTCGGTTTTATGCGGAAGTCAAAGAACCCTTGGTCATAACATGCACAATGCACCCTTTAACCATTCATATCTGGGCATATGAAGCTTCGGTGAAACATGAGCGGGTGCAGATTCAACCATTTTTCATACCTGTTTGCTTTCCTTCGGGCATCTTTTGGACATTAAATTCTGGCCAAGGGGGTTTATAATAATCTCTATTAAAGTACATGCACATGTAACAGTTGCTTAGAGGGGCATTGTATGATATGCGGTTGACTAATTGCATGAATTGATGTCGGATAAAGTTACGATATCATATTTAAATCATTGGAGGAAGTTGACATTCATCATTGCAGGGTTAGATGTTTATTTCAATATAAAGAGTGAAAGGATGTTGCTGTGCACATAGTTACAAATCCTTATGATACATTTCACTTCAGTAGTCCCTCTATTTTACAACCCTCTATTTTAAGACCACCCTTGATAGTAAGACACTTGATTTTGGTCCCAAAGGGCAATTTTCTGTGTTAAATTTACCTTTATTTTAGGACCACCTGCAATATAAGAACACAGTTTCTTGGTCCCATGGGTGGTCTTAAAATAGAGGGACCACTGTATCACAATGTTAAAATCAACTAATTCAGTTGGTAGGGATACCGAACATATATGTACATGTACAATTAACTGCATTCAATCATTTACATTTGGGTATTTTATACAGTGGCAACTAACTTGGCAGCCACCCTAGAATTAAGACGTCCTCAGAATAAAGACCACTTTTAATCAGTAACAAAGCTGCATCTGCAGTCTCAAAAACAAGAAGTCTGTGGTCCTTGATGCTCTGACATATGAAAGTTGTAAATTTTGCACATTTTTTTCTTTACAGAAGTTTTGAGACAACTGCACTGAATCACTCCAAAATGACCTTGACCACTACAAGGTCAAAGTACCTTATGGGTAAATATGTTTTACTAGTCCACATGTCCCAAATTTCATTCCATTTTGCTCAGCCACTTTTGATAGGCCATTTTGAGAAAAGTGCACCAAATGATCGATCCTAAAATGACCTTTAGCACTAATGTCAAGGGTACCTGATATGTGTTCTGCTAATTCTCCCACTCTACTATTAGCTCTTTGCAACATATTTGCAATTTTTCATTTTCCCATTCAAGGTGTAAGAGACATTGGTGACATTGAGGTGACATTGGGGTGACATTCAGCTTTCGCAGTCACTCAAGTCCAAATCTAATGGTGTTGCTGGACTCCCCAGATATGACTTCCCATTAGTGTTTTAACAGTATCAATCATTATGGCTTGTGTGATGGAATACTTTACTTTCATTTGAATATATGCTGGTGTGTAGTTGGAAGAAAGAATCTTTGTTTTGATTGGAGAACAGCTGATGATTGTTTACTAACGTTCATGAACCAGATTAGCTGCACAGAAGTTTCAAACTATCTTTGAGTGCCAAAATTTATGTAAAAATGCTTTATACAAGACAAATTATATTCAAACACGCAATGAAGTAATATTTTTAGCTGTTCAAAATGATTCCAATAATTACAAGTATATTACATGTATTAAAAGCCTATAATATATGTAATAATGGTAAAATTTCAGTTTTGTAAAAAATAATTACATTTTTTTTTTAAATCTAAAACTACCGGTACTCTTTTTTGAGGGCAATTGAGATAAAAATTTACAAGGGGTTTGAAACACAATGTAGTTTGGAAGTAACTTGTAGGTGTAGCATTATAAAATTTTCACTATCATACACTGTAGGGTATTGTCTTTTAATGAATGACAAAAACTTACTAAAAGTTAAATCTGTAAAAAAATGTCAAAAAACCAAAATGATACCGGTACTTTCGTAAGGAACATATTAGGATAAAAAATTCAGAAGAGGTTTGAAATAATTTGGAAGCGATTTGTCTCAGGAGTAGCATTTTGAAGTTTTCACTGCCATAGCTTTCTTTTTCAAAAAGAATTTCAAGAATGCAAAGTGGTGTGGTGATATGGTGAATAGCTAACTAGTAGCTTTAGCTTTCCACAAAATTTGGTTATGGCCCACTTGACTGTCTCTGAGAAACTGTATTTTATGGATGGCAACGACAGATATGCCTGCAGCATGACATTTAAGTTTGCTGACTGAGTCAACCTAATCTGACAATCTTTCGTTTCGCAATATGCAGATATGGCTGCCACTACTAGTCAATCATCAGCCAACCATCACTAAGTTGTACATCAAAGTGCATGTACTAGCTATTCTTAGTTTTAGAAGTATTTGTATGCGCATATACGATTTACATTGTACATTGTATGCCTCTTTAAAAGTTATAATTTTTTCGAAAGCTAAATTAGTAAAAGGGTAACTGCACTACATGTGGTCTCCACAGCAGTTACAATGTACATGTTTAACTCTTTCACTGCGGAATTTCTTGTATCTATATGGTATTCATATCGACTAAAGTCGCCTGCCGCAGTGAAAGAGTTAACAAGTACATGTACACATACACCCACCTACTAACCTAACCCTATACATCCCATGCTATACGCTTAGAACATTAGTAGGTGCATGTACTAGTAAGAGATCAAAGTCCATTTGCATTACTTTAGTGCTTCAGAAATGCCCAGTTTAACTGTAACTATAAGATACACTAGTGTCCGATGAGCCACTGTCAGATTCACTGTGATGTGATGAGTCACTGGTAAAACCACTTGACCAGGATTCTGTGTAACTTTCACTCCAAGACTCAGAATCAGTTATCCAGTCCGATGAGCCACTGTCAGATTCACTGTGATGTGATGAGTCACTGGTAAAATCACTTGACTAGGATTCTGTGTAACTTTCACTCCAAGACTCAGAATCAGTTATCCAGTAGCTCCAAGATCCGGTATAGCTCAAAGATCCAGTGTAAGAGCTCCAGACTCCTGTGTCACTCCATGATTCAGTATAACTGCTCCATGATGATCCAGTATAGCTCCAAGAAAGTCCCGTATAACTCCAAGATCCGGTATAGCTCAAGATTGTCTGTGCTGTTGTCAAGAGCTGCTGCCATGTTGTTCCTGTTGTTCCATCATCAAATAATGGAGAGGTGAAATATGGAAGATTTGTCGTTTCATCTTGGATTGGGGTAACACCCTCTGGATCAGTTCCTATATTTGTTGTAGCTGCTGAATCTGCATCTGAAGTTGTCACCTCTGCATCTGAAGTTGTCACCTCCGCATCTGAAGTTGTCACCTCTGCATCTGAAGTTGTCACCTCTACATCTGAAGTTGTCACCTCTGCAGCTGAAGTTGTAACCTCTGCATCTGAAGTTGTCACCTCTGCAGCTTTTGAAGTTGTCACCTCTGCATCTGAAGTTGTCACCTCTGCATCTGAAGTTGTCACCTCTGCATCTGAAGTTGTCACCTCTGCATCTGAAGTTGTCACCTCTGCATCTGAAG
>JAAUYG010052010.1_pt1 | contig 11184 bp, 13 predicted proteins | sample 7278091 | NCBI WGS metagenome assembly JAAUYG01 (sample SAMN14350201, study PRJNA611818) | marine sediment metagenome | isolation source: surface marine sediment (0.6m) | place: French Polynesia: Moorea | collected 2018-08
CACCTCTTCTTCTCTTCTGCTTGCTTTGAAAATGCACCGTTAAATTTATGTGCTCCTTCAAACAAATCAGAAATTATAGTTTTACCCATATCTGTTTCTGCTCATGACAAAATAGGGCTGAATCCTTGCACATAAAAAGGAATGCATTTTCTACAATTTGTGCACAAAAATTGCAAATGCACGGACCAAAATCTTTTCTGCTGACCAGAAATGGATTGTGCTTGGGTGAGAAGCTAATTGCAAGATAATCTGAAGAGGAATCAAAATGCCCTGGATTTGAGGCAAGTATCATTGCTTTTGGCGACACAAATGCACTTTGTTGCAACAATTTTAGAAATTGCCATTGTGGAGATTGTCTTTATTGCATCAAGAAATTGATAACAATGATAACTTTGCGGATGCAGACTGGCTCCTTTGCGAGGTTAGGATACAGGAGGTGGCTGAATGATTGAGAAACTTGATTGCGTTGCATTGATTTCACCGAATATTTGACATCAACGACAATAAAAAAGAATAGGTGGATATGTTTAGGTATCTTTAACACAAGGCTGGTATTGGTCTCAGAAGAAACTTAGCCTTTACCCTGCAAAGAGGGCAGGATTGCGCCTCTCCTTGCAAGACTCATATCATCCAGAAGAACTGCACACAACTGGCATTTCTGTGTGCAATTATTGGAGCAACACGTGGCATTTGAAATTCAAAGTCCTCAATCCATGGATGACATCAGTGGCTGGAATATGAATGTGTCATCACAAAGAGACATTCACATGAAAACTGCACGGGAAGGTCAAGCAAGGTACAACCCTTTGGGATTCCGTGTCACATTTACAACCATATTGACTGCGCTGACTGCTTTTGCCTTTCATGGGGAACATGAAGGTTTGCGAAGAAAGATTCAGATTTGTCTGACAACAAATCAGCCTGTTAAAGTAAACAAAAATTCAGCCCTAAAACTATGGTGATGCAACTTTGGCGAGGAACAAAAGAAAGAGGTGACCAAGCTTCAGGGCAAAATCACAGCGTCCTCTTTGTCAATGAGGGAATGCCCAGAAACTGACAACCTCAAAGGAAAAAGGTTCACGTTATTGGGAGCACGTGTACTTTGAGGAGCTTGTGACGAAAGTGAACAGACCTTTCCAGACTGCTCAATTCTCCAGCTTTGTAAGCAGGAGAGAAATCGAAGTTGTTCTTCGATTTCCACCTCTAATAGTCGCGAGACCTTTTCTTTAGTGCGATAGAAGCAGAATCGCTGTGAACGCGATATGAGAGTCTGATTCTGCCTTGTCCAGGGCATCATCCTGTTATTTCCTGTGACCTACTTTTCAACTTAGACGACTGCTCACTGAAAGAGGCGATGCGAATTCTTCAGACTGCAATTCTACAAGTTTCTGCAGAAACTTAATCAGGTTTTGCCAAGGTTAATTTGGGCACAAATGGTCCCATTTGTGTTCCTTGATTACTGCTGAGTGATGTCACAATTTAGGCCTACTTTTGTTCTTGTAGCAACATTGTGTTGTCTCATCTTCACAATTATGAGGGAATGATTGTGTAACTCTTGTTTATCTGACCACCGCCATACTCGGTGGAGTTCTGTGGTCCTGGGAAGAGGATCCTGAGAGCTGACGAGACTTTCACTCACCTATTTTTAGCTGACTCAATACAACCCTTAAAGCTGGGAGGCTAACGTTTAGTGCAGTTCCATTCCTATTTGTTCCGCTCGATATACAGCTTAGAATAAATGTGCCAATCGATAGCTACAGATTGATGATTCCACTGTTAAAACACCTTGTGGAGTGTTTCACCTCACACCCACAAGGACAGCCTCTATTTGTGTCTGCCCGTTTCCATCAGGTCATGATTGATAACACGCAGACAGTGCAACCGAGACGGGGAGATTCAACTTTCACCCCGGCAGGGTCAATCTTGGATTTGTCTACGCGAGAAAAACAATAGCCTGAATGCCGAATGTCAGAACAAAAAATCTCTTGTTGGCTTCTGCTTTTCCAGCTGAAGTGACAATTGTTTCCAAATTTCAGAATTCTCGGCCTTGACAAATGCACGAAGTCCAAAAATGTGGGAGAGGGGGAACAACAAAAAGCAACAATTGTGTCGTCACGAAGACACAGAGAGACCCACACGATGATGTCATCATGCCGCAACTCTGCGAAAGAGGATCATCTCAGGCACAAAGCACTGACGATCAACCTCTTGCGCAAACATGGACTCCGCCTTTGATGAGCAGCAAAGGACCAGAGTCATGAGAACGCGAAGTCAAACAAGTAAACCCGTGAACATTCTCCTGCAGACATGTTCTTGAACGATGATTGAGTGGACTAGAGAGAATAAAATGTCCACAAAATGTCCATTTGAGTTTTTGTGCTGGGAAGTTTTGCGGCTTCCAGTTCACAGATCAGCATATGATGGTTACAAGGACGCGGTCGCTTGCGTCACATGCTGTGCACCTTTACTGCAGAATTCAGAGGAACAGTTGCTGTTTATTTTGGGGGGAAAACAACCACCAAATGCAGGAGGATATTTTTGACAGTGCAGGGGCGCCTGATGGTAGATCAGCAGGGGATGAAGGGAGCTGCAACAGCAGTGACCACAGCTATAATATCTATCATAAGTGTAATCAGTGAGCCCAACAAGAACAAGATGTAACCTCGGCAGATCAATTGCACCCGCGGCTTATGAATTCTGAAGAACTTTGATTGTGAGTATTGATTGGACAAATATATTCGACAAATGTCGGCAAATTCTTAGCAGCTCCAAAAAGTTTGTATCACATCTATTTTCTCCGCAAGATTCAACTTTTTGAACGCGATGGTTGATCTCTGATTGCAATCTTTTGACAACAATAGATTTCTGCTAAAGGGCATGTTGCTGCGCGGGACGTGAGGGTTCCATCATCTTGTTTTCAGTGATTTTTTTGTGGTTGGGTTTGCTCCAAAAATTCTTTGTTTTGTTGTAGCTGTTGGCCCTACCCTCAGACAATGAAACAGTCAGATAATTTCTGAGCATTTCGTGCAACTAAACAGAACCACAAAAGTGATCTGACAAATCTGTTGTGTAGTACAGTGCAGAAAGTTGTGGTTTCCTGCCGCCCACAGGGCAACCACGTATTCTGTTTGGCTTTTTGCTTTGCCTTTCTTTTGCAAACGGGAATCCACAAACGACAGCAACGCGGGCTTTTTGTTGTGTTCAGTTCTCCTAAATCTTCTAAAGTCCTCAAAGAGAAAACAAAGAGAGTGACATTTTGTGGAAGGACAGAAAAGGTTCTCTGGTTCCGAAAGAACATGCTAGTGCGCCCGATTTTTGAGTTTGAAAAGCATGAATAGTTAATCGCGGCGAGAAAAGCTTCCGAGACTGCTGTGACGGAAACTGAATCTGTGTTCATTTCTTGCGGTGACGCAGTGGTGTTTTTGACACTTGTGCTTTCAATGATCAAAGCAGCTCCTTTCGAAGTCCCCTCTTGAATTTGAATTTGAACAACGTCTCAAGCTTCATACAAAATTAACGGGTTCTTTCTCGGTGTGGAAGTCTTTACGTGATGAATTTAGGAACTTTGACGCTTTTTGCCTGGAGGCAGCGCTTGACAAAAATTGCATCAGATCGAGAAGCTCTCAGTCGATGACGATTTCCTGAAAATTACAGCAGCTTTTTCACAAGATTATGCCATTATCACTCATTAAAGCTGTGCGTTCAATTTTGGAGTTTCCACTGATGAGATAAAAGGATAGCACAAAACATTGCAACACTATGCACCAACTGAGAACACGATAATCCTCTCCCTTGGGCCTCTGTCTGTAAAAAAGGAAGTAAAGACTATTTTTGTACCTCATTTCTGTTGCCTGTTGCTTTTGTTTTTCCGTCTATCCATCTGTGGACCATAATACTACAGGTGGGTCCCACTTAATCTGAACAAACAATACGGAGCGAAAATCCTTTGGTTTAGGCAAATTTCAAATTCAGCATGCAGAATAACACAGCAGGGATTGAGATGTGGTTTTGAGAATATTTTGGCAGACAAAGGTCAATTTCGATTTATATAAGCATATATTCGGATAAAGCGGGACCTATCCCCCTTGTGTAACTCAATGCTATCCGATACAGGCATTCCAGTTTTGTGCTTCATTGACGAGCAGTTCATTGCTCTGGTAGATTGTAAAAACACTGCTCTCCCCCAAAATAGCTGACAAGTGATGGGTTTTCTTCTTCCATCAATTCTTTCTTCGATTTCTCCAAACAAAAGCTTCTTTCAACAAAGAACCACAAAAACTAAGCAGATTGAAATTGCCTTGTGATTCGGAATCACAAGAAAACGGTATTCCCACTTGTAACTTCTTCCGTTACAACCCCCGGGGATAAAGTACTTTGTGTTTACATTTATGGCTCCTTCACGATGAATCATCTATTTTCACCGCACGCTAATATTTGATTTTCTTGTTGGCCATTTTGCCCTACAGCGAAAGATTGCATGAGACACAATTGGATTACTGCTTCCTAGATTCCCGTAAAAAGATTTCGCTTCTGTCACAATGAAAACAGACGGCCGAGAGTGGCTTGGAGCAAGGATGCTCATCTCGAGACCATTTAATTTTCTCCACGTGCTTATTGACTCTAGGAATTGAGCAAATTTGATATTTTGTCCAGGAAGCATTCGTTTCATTTGCAAGATGAGATTCTGTGACGAATGCAAGTGGATAGCGTGTGGAGGCAAGAGTTCTTCAGATCTGTCGGCCTGCGCAGCAAAAATAGTAATCTTGTCAGCGTTTGTTTTTCTTCCAAATCAGTAACTCGGCGACCTCCACAGCTCGTAAGCTGCCGTAAAGGATTCATGTAGTTTTCCTGCCTGTGTCAGACATGTACGAGTGAAGTCTACGACGACGGAAGTTTTTGCTCCGGGGAAGCAACAGAATGGCAACCAAAGAGACTGTTTGCTGAATTCTTACCCCTGTGGAAGAATGAATGAGGAATTGCTTCTTCAAATATCCCATGATCCAAGCTGGATTGCAACCTGCAACTGGGAAAGTGTATTTTGCCAGATATCATTTGTCTCCATCACTGTCACAGGGTAAACGCAGAGTAAAATGTTTATTCATGAACTCAATTACAATACAATAGCCGTCTCACAAAGCTGCCTGCCGCAACATTCTCAACACAATTGCTGATCTATGGCACAATCAGAATTGTAATTTTTCGGCTCCGCAGCTTAAAAACCAGCTATTTATGAACGTTAAACACGTGAAATGCAGGTAGATAAACCGCAAACCTCATTTGACGCCACACGTATTGGCGCCAGGTTCTTGTCAGTGGAAATGAAGGACTATGTCATTAATTTTTGGAATGGAGATGTGAGTCTTGAATAATTTATTGCCTGCCTTGATGTGAGTCGTGGGCGGTAAAATGGCCCAAGACACAAAAGTCAAGGACAATTCATGAAATGCAACAAAGATGACGATCTTTTTCGTTTTTTGCGTCCCGTTTTTGCGTCCCACTCCCACTCAAGGGTGGGAAGCTTGAGTCGTGCGAGCTGGTGTTTTCATGGCCGCCTTTCTTTCTCTAAAGCAGTGGAACAAATCATCCAAGTTGGTTTTGAATCTGCAAAACAAGGACCTTCAAAGCTTTTACTTACTGGAATGGTCTCTCAGTTGCGGGACCACGATTTCAATTGGGTCATACTTTTGGTTCACATTCACAACTGCAATCCCTGATGGCAAAGATAAAACAGACAAACAACATGGAACTGGAGAGAACAGTAGATGTTCCATCAGGAGAAGAAGGAATCTACATCATCTTCACCCTGGAATCCATATTTGGATTTCCTTTCAGGAAAGTAATTTTCTGGCTGGTGTTGGATTTGAAGAGCAGCTTTCTTTTGTTGGTGCAGGTGCGAATGTGGGTCTGCAAGATTACTTGAACAAGGAGAAGGTGATTGCCTATCATGTCTTTTCAATCGAAATAATAAGACGGTCAGCCCAATAGCTCAAACATGGAGGATGTTTCATGTGAGAGGGAAAATTAATTTCCTCAGCAGTTGAGTTCTTTAGAGATAAACTGGGCAGAGGCACACAGGAGACACTCGTTTACTTTTTCACATTGTGCCACAAGTAAAAGGGCAAGAGCACGCAAATGGACCAAATGTGTGATCCTCACGACTTCTGCTGTACACGTGGGTCCCACTTAATTCGAAATAGATATACTGAGTAAAATTCCTTCGATTTAAATAAATTTCGAATAAAGTGAGCAGATCAACACATGAGAGATAGGACTATGATTTTGAGGCAAACGCACATGTATCCATGTTGGTCAAATATGTGGAGACATGTGGTATTTTTTAGAATCCTCGCTTTTGTTTTTCATGATAACACACTGCAGTTGGAGTTGGGACTCCAGGAAAGCGCCCAAATGCAGCTTTTCACATTCAAATGAACAACAGAAAAGAGTCATGACCAACTTCTGTCTGAGCTGGCGGAATATTTTTTTTGATCAAAAGTTTAAACTTTTTCCGTTTGTCGTCTTGGAAAAAACGAGGAGACAAACCTAAAGATTCTCTAGCTGGCCGTAAGAGGCCATAGTGCAGTCAGAGCACATCACTGAAAATTTCATTATTATCTTCTGGCCAGCCTATTTCCTGTGTGTATCAAAAAAGTGCACAAGCCGCACAGACTGTGGACATCACATGGTGAGTGATCAAATTACGCAGTAATAGATGTCATCAAAACCAAAAGGGATTCATATCCCTCCCAAAAATGTAATTCACGTCAATGGCAGTTTTGACGCAATCTTTATGAACAAATGTCTGCATCAATATTCACTCCTCGTCTTGCACCCATGTTGTGACATGTAATTTAACAGCGTCACCTCTCCCATTAAGGATATTATGGCTGTGCAATCAGTGATAGTATTCCTAGAAAGCACCCGGAACAATCCCCTCTGTGTGTGCAGGTTGTTTTTGATGTCATCATTATCGAGTGGGTATCACATCCAGGTACCCAGTGAGTTTCATTAGTATGTAGCACGAAAGAAAAGAGAGAAGAATAGAGTAACGGCAGTCAGCCTGCATTTGTTTCAGAAAAGCGTCATCTGTTTATACAGCTGACTGCGGTATGCCTTTTGCAATGAAGATCTGTGAGACACAGGTTTGGTGCGGTGACCAGTTAGTGTCAGACCACAAGCCTGGTGAGCACAAGAAGGAAAAGGGTGACTACTCAGGTTCACTACACATTGCTGCAGGCCTGAACTGACCAGCAAGTGAGACCTTTTGCAACTTGTGAGGCAACTTACCTGAAAGTAGGGTGGAGTTCCATGCCTGGAAGGTTTGTGTGTCAAGCGGATGGTGCCTTGGGTCTTTGCCACGTACTCTAGATAAAACCTTTGGAGAAGAATTCTCTCTACACAGAAAAATTCCCTCCACCAACTGCAAAAGCCTACTTCTGTGGGTATCTTACAGTGATACATTTGAAAGCAGCAATAAATTTCACTTGTCAAATCTGAAGTATTGACATGTGACTGTTTTGTACAATCACAGAAGCATAAGCACATTCAGAACTGGCATTGATTAGTGGAGCTTAAATCAATTTGCGTTCAGTGTATTTCCTGCTCGAACCCGATGTCAAACTTCAGACTGCAGTGATATCTCTAAATGGCGACATGACTGCAATCTATTTCATCCATGTGAACACATTACGCAGAGCTTTCAGTCGATGCCGTCTTTTTGGTATCCATCACCATTAATGTCGTTTTGTCAATGTGCAGATAAATGTTCATTCTCAAGGTAAATGGAAACCGTTGTGATTCAGAAACGGGACAACACATTCTTGAGCTGAAACATAGGTTTTTGCTGGATAGACGAGAAATATATAATTCGCAGGGAATTGTTCGTTTCATTTCATTTTCTGGCAAACTAATGTTACTGCGATAATTTCTGTAAAAAGGACAAAACAAGCCTTGCTCTAGACGGGTGACCACATTGTGGACGTATCTGAATGTTTTATTGTGGGACAACATCAAAAAGACGCGCTTGCAACCAGAAAAACACAACCACCCTGAAGCACACAGAATGATCACACCAAAAACCAAACTTTTGGGTCATCACGATTTCGGGACGTTTTCAACAATGTGGGTTTTTCCTGTGTTCAGAACAAAGCCAAAGCCCTCGCTCAACGTCACCTTGTTACGGATAATTCTTTGAATCTCCCCCAAATCTAGCGGCAAAGCACTCCCTCTGTCCTGCATATGTGATGTGAATGACCCAAGAAATGCCCTGTAAACGTGGAAGGTCCAAGAAGTGCATGGCTGGTGTTCAGATATTCCAGGCATGCTCCTGAACATTACTGTTTTTGGTGACATTCTCCAACACTCACCTCGGAAGAAAAGATTTTGGCTGGACCTGTGAAGCAGAAAAACAGAGTACGACAGCAGGGTAGGGATCAGACGACATGTGTGCACTTGTTTTTGGGCTTATCGATTGGAGAAACACGGCTAAACTGATTATGATGACTTATAAGAAGAAGACATAACCTTTGTGCCGCCGCTATGTATGAGGTGCGTGAAAACTCAGAAAAGTTGATTGCGTTTTATTGATTTGTCACTGAGGTGGACTGTAAAAGACGCCAATCCCGAATTGCAGCCAACGTAAAATGATATTCAATGGAACCACTTTATTTCAACGCTGATTCTTTGAACTATTTATCGGATCTCAGAATTAATCTTTCTTGCTAAAAGCCTACAAGGAACCGCCCGCGACAAAATGAAAGTTGCACTGCTTTAAATTTGCTGTGGTTCTGAGTGTCACTGCTTTCCCATTTATTTGGAATAAAAGAACAAGAAAGAGGGCAACCGTCCATAAATATCACAGCCACGAGAAACATTAATGTCAGAACTAGATGATTGCTTCCCATTGATTTTTTTCACGGGACAATTTGTGTGTCCGCCGAAAATACGCATGATGAATATCACAGCGTTGAAGTGATAGATTAAATACCAAAAGACAAACTGATAAACATTCGATGCTGACAGTTTCACACACACGAGAACAGGGATCCTTCTGACGGCGTCGCGATCAAAACCTCAGGCTGCGTCAGATCCTTGGTCATGTGATATTGCTGGAGTTTGCGTTGGGGACTGAGACGAGGAGGAACTCAGGCGACAAAATAAAATGTCCCAAGGAGAAAAAGGCTGGTTCCTCTCCATGGGGTGCAATGGCAATGTAGGAGAGAGAGTTGTGCCAAAACAAACGCACGCCACGCCAACTGAGAATTTTCTTTGAATTCTGAGGAGGCGTTCTTCGCAGTTTCCTGGGTATTCTTTCAAAAATGTCCAGAAACAGATGTGCTCTGACTAAAAACGTGACGGGAGTTCTTTTCCTCTGTCTGTGTACTCTTCAAGTTTAGATATCCAAGGTTAAGCACGATCACAACATTGCGAATGACACTGCGATGGTAAATAGCACAGAATTAGCTGTCATTCAGACGGCAATGTAGCTTGCCCCAAGCAGTCAAGCTTAATGCTTGGAGAGACATTGCTAGGTATTTGGGTTTCAATTGATCCATCAGACAAGCCATCTGTATGAAGATTTATCCGAATATCATTGATTCTGTCCATCAGTTTGGCACCAGGCCGCAGCGTTCCCTCCTGGGAGTGCGGCTTGTTGTCACGGTTGTCCTGTGCGCCCAGACTGCGACGAAAATCTGAACAAAAACTGTTGTTTATTTGTCGTTTTCTTAATGAATTTAAATGAAACTAATTTTTTCAGTCGGGCCTCTTTCTGGGTCAAGATAAGAGTCAATGGAGTGCACAAAAAGCAAGAGGAAGTAACTTTCCAAGACGAAATCTTCTTGAAGTGTGCACTTTCCGGAAAAAAAATACCACACACACAAAGGAGGAATATCAGAAGTACAAGCATATTTTCCTCGCAATGACGTTACTTTGAGGGACTGTTCATTCAAGTGCACAGTGTATCACCACCATACATCAAATGCGCTTTTATCTCTTGAAATTCAGGCTCGTACTGCGCCTACGTTGCGTGTTGACATTTGTTGAGCCAAAGATGAAACTGATTCATATTGAAAAAAAGAGTTGCAACATCCGAGCAATAAGCAGGAGCTTCTCTCTCAGCTGCGAGTCGCAATAATGTGCTGTACAGCACCAATGACACGGTTAAATTGCCTGTCAAGATAAGGACAGAAGACATCAGAAGAATACTAATCCTAACGACATTTTCCCTGCCATAAATGTCTATTTCCTCACCCAAGCCTCCAATGCCGTATTTCAGTTTGCCTGAGATTCAATGCAAGCTGTAGATGAAGAAACTCAGCTTTTCGGTCTCGCTGTCAGCGTCACATATTATGATGGTTTTTCTTGTTCTCCAAATTCTTTTGGCGCAAACTTAAGTGTGTATTTACATGGTTCAGTTTCAGAACAAGCCTTTGAAACATGAACAAAACAACAAAGAGCCCAGTCGGGCCGGAGAACCCCCAGTCAGATTCATACATTTGGCTCCTCTCGACCTCTTGTGTCCATCCGAGAGGGCAGAGACAGCAGCTCTCGTTCACATCAAGTAATCTCAGCGTGTGCGTCGCGCACCTGCAGCTACAATAAAAAGCTTTTTAGATCTCAGCAGCAGAAGAACGGGGCGATGGCGTTAGAATAGAGGGCAATAATAGAATGCACAAAGCTGAAAAGAGAGAATGAGTGTCTTTGACTCTTGAAGATTTTTGCCAGAGGCGCTTCTTTGTTGTGCTGTGACAAATGCATTCTCTGCCTTTTCTGTCCAGACTTGTCTCACTGAATTATACACATGTACATTTGCCAACAACGGAACGGAACATCACTGGGAAAAAGGTAATTAGGCCATACACGAGGAAAGAGTGTTGTGTTGTGCTGTATGTAAGTTTCTGTGTAATTTCTAGAGAATCTGATTTTGATGAAATTACAAAGATCGACTGAAATTACATAAGTAATCAATCTAGTCCAACTCATTTTCTTTCTCTAAACACTTTCTTTTCAGAAATCTTGGTAGGACCTCTATGTGATGAATCCTGGGTGTGTTTTGAAGATTATGTAATAGTTTTCAATTCTCATATGTGTGTATATGAGTGAAAGTGTGAAGTGCTGCAGTGGGGTGTACTCGCAATGGCAGGGTAGAAAGAAAACACAACATCAAGTAACAAGTAACATTTA
>JAAUYG010184586.1_pt1 | contig 11180 bp, 2 predicted proteins | sample 7278091 | NCBI WGS metagenome assembly JAAUYG01 (sample SAMN14350201, study PRJNA611818) | marine sediment metagenome | isolation source: surface marine sediment (0.6m) | place: French Polynesia: Moorea | collected 2018-08
AGCCTTGCCAAATGCTAACATGACAGAATACTTCTCTCTTGCATGGGTCTTTCCTAGCCATTATAAATGATATGACCCTTACCCTTTGTTTTGTCCCCCCCCCCCCCCCCCCACCGGAACTTGGGGCTAGGGTTTTTCCCATGTTTGTGTGTATGACAGTAAGTCCTCAACAAAACTGTCTGCACCCTGCATGTTGTCTAACAACTAACAACTTAGGCATCATCCTGTTGAATGTTGCTGTGCTGTTTGCCATTCAAAACAGCATCTTCAGGAACTGGAAACATCTGTCTGTCTTTACAAAGGCTATCCTTTTCTTTTCCTTGGTTCATGTGGTTGCCATCCCTATGCATGGGAACCTGCCAAAACCTCTGGCGATTTTGAAAAGTACATGTCACCTTTCAGATTTGCAAATACAGGCTTCCAGTTGAGGCTCGTCTTGATTTGATGTGCTTACAGTATCTGAGAATGTGCATGCAGTGTGTGATGCGCTTGGTCGAGCGGTAGAACACTTGACCTCAGACCACTGGGTCCCGGGTTCGAAACCCTGTGTATTCATGTCTCGGGAACTTTCACCCTTCGTCTCATTGCCCGGCGCCCGGTTCTTCGCTCATAAGACCCTGGCTGTTAAGAAGCGATGTTAAATAAACCAACTCACTCACTCATGTGCAGGCAGTGCAGACTATACTACTTACTGTCGGGACATCCAGTTATATTGAGGTGTTAAAACGTTTTGTTAAACCAGGTTTTGTTCTATTTCAGAATAGCCGCAGGAACTTGAGGAGGTGCAAATATAATGCAAGCAGAGTGACTTGCTAACAGGATGACGACCTGGGCTGGGATTAGGTACATGTAAGCCGTACACTTCAAAGACTAGACTGTATTGAGTATTATTTCCAGCACTGTTGTAAGACCCGTACATAAATGGTGATTGGTTCATCGCTAGCAGTAAGGTCTTAACATGGATGAAGATTCTTTGTCTGATTTGTTGAGCAGAATTTCAGCTATGGATAAAGTTGACAACTTGCGTTCAGCTGTTGCTGAAAAGATCAAGAATCTCGGAACACCAACAAGTAAGGAGGCTCTGAATGAAATGATTGTGAGAGTTGTAGCTCAGGAACTAAAGAGCCCCTCTGGTAATGTGAGTAAAGCAGCAAAGGAAGAGGATGGTTCCAGAAAGGCTCAGGATTCGCGGGAACATTCCTCACAGTATCATTCACCAAGTTACCAGGAAGCTCGACGCAGCGATGGTCGCCATTCATCATCGAGACCACACAGAAAAGAATATGAGGAGAGGTTGGCAAGGAATCCATCTCCAGAAGCCCCAGCAACTTCTCATTCTGATGGTAACCAAGAACGTGATCGTCCTTCGAGAAAGGAGAAATCTTCCAGTTATTCAAGGCAATATGCATCAGTGAGGCATGATTCAGAAAACCAAAAATCGCAACCTCGGCGCGGTCACCCCTATAATAGAAGTAGTCCTCCTTTGGATGACAGTACTGGTGTGTATGGTCGAGATCGTTATATGGAAAGCTCCCAGTACAAAGAGAAAAGTTCTAAAGGTAGTTATTCATCTATGCAGTATTCCCATCCATCACGACACCAGGAGGATCTTCCCAGAACCTCTGGTATGCAAGCTGACAGGTGGTGGTCAAAACATGGCAGCCGACATGCTAGATATGAGGAAAACTATCGCAATCACAGCCCTCCTAGAGTGGAAGATCCATCTGTCCATGCTGTCAGTTATCGTGATAGTGGCTATGTCGACCATTCTTCAAGCAGAGAGTCTCATTGGTCATATCGGCACGGAAACTCAACCACAGACAGGCATCTGTCTGGCAAGGAACATACTTCCGGATTTGATGTTTGGGAAGGGCATGAAACTCCTCCGAAGTATTCGCACAATAGGAGATCCCCTTCAGATCGCATCTCCCCTGACTGGAGATATGGCAAGTCACTTGCAAAGGATAAATCCTCATCTCCTGTGAGAAGTAGAAGAGCACTTTCACCTGCCAAACATGGTAAATCTCCACACAGGAAGCAAACTGGGTCTCCTTCGAGAAGAACAAAATCAAAAAGGTCGCCATCCCCCCCTCCACATGATAGACCAGCGAATGTGCGGCATAACCGGTCTCGTTCCCCACTGCTGAATGAACATAAAATGCACGAAAGTCATTCCCCTCCACAGGCCTCATACAAGCAGGATGCCCGTGTGAAGCAGAAAGATGGTGGTAATTCTCAGAGTACCGGTACATCTGAGGTGGTAAGACGTAACTCGGAGGTGGAAGAAAGGGAAATGCCAGCGGCACCATCCTCTGGGAACAGACATGGCAAAACACATCCAGAAAAGCAACCCAAAGTTTTAGAGAAGCTCAACCTGGATGTCCTAGACAGCGCGCTCAAAAGTCCGATGGAACCCACGGATAGCAAAAGGTACAGACAGGATGGATTAAACAAGTCTGAACATGAATATTCATATAGCAGGAGACAGGATGTAGCAGCAGATCCTCACATGTCGAGGCATACGGAAGGACCAAGAACTTCCAGATCATCAACCCGTACCAGCACAGAGGAAAAATATAAAAGAGATGCCATGCAGAAGGCGGAGCGTCATTTTCGTGAAATGTTTGATAGATACAATGCCCGCAGCTACCGATATGGAGACACACCGATGGATACCGCAATGCTGCCTGCAGATGATACCAGGCAGAGGCAGCAAGTTCGTCCCAGAGAAAGCCCTCAAGAACGAAGAGCAAGAACACCTTCTGGAGCCAGAGCAGCATCGCCTGAAAGGGAGAAGCCTGATAGGCAATATCAGCAGTCCAGGGACAGAGAAGGGCATCAGTCCGCAGAGCGATCTGTTTCCAGTGTGTCACCCAAGAGGTTGCGGAAAAGGTCACGGTCATGGTCTAGACCAAAGATGATATCCCGAAGCAGAAGCCGCTCCCCTAGCAGTCGTAGCTCCTCAGTCTCAAGAAGTCCCTACAGACGCGACTACAGACTAGCTTCTCGAAGCGTGTCCCGAAGTGGCTCCTACAGGCACTCAAGAAGTCGATCTCCATGGTACAGACATTCCATAAGCCGTTCCAGAAGTCGCTCACGAAGTGTGTCATCCTCAAGCAGATCACGGAGCCGATCACGGAGCCCATTGGGAAGGAGACGTTCCAGATCATTGGACTGGGATTCCAGACAGAGTGAATCTCCAGACCGAAAGAAATCCAGAAGTTCAGCGGTCATCTGCAAGCATTGTGGAGCAGAGAAACGCTGCCTCAAGCACCTGTGGAGACATCTGGCACACAGGCACGCAGACGTGGAACTGATCGTGCTGAAATGTCACCAGGGATCCTGCAATTTCAAGACAGTGTCACACGAGGATTTGCTGTGGCATGCTGAGAAATGCAAGGCAGGCGATGAGAGCCCTCTTCCAGTTGTGCAGCCATCAAGCTTCAAATGTGTGTTTTGTGACCAGAAGGAAGATGAAGAGATCCAGATGTGGACACACATGGCCAAAGCACATGGGGACAAGATGGAAGCCTTGCATTGTCCTGCAGCACCAAAGTGCTCTTTTATGACTGTCAATGAGACACATTTGGATGATCACAAACAGAGCTGCTCTTTGTGGCTGACAAACAAACAACCCCCAGTGCACAGCCAGAATGCCCCACCACCACAGCTTCCATCTACATCCTATCCACAAAAGAGCCCTTTAGAAACTAGTTACGCTTCTCCAGTTAATCGTTATGATCCCCCAACCATGTCACTCAGGACGCCGCCACCACCAACACGACCAGTGGGACCGATAGCACCGCTTCCTCTGCAGCAAGCGCCGCCTGCTGAGTTACGGTGTAAAGTCTGTGGCTTTCTTGGATGGCATGAAGATGAGATTTGGAGACACATGTCAGCAAATCACCCACAACAGCTCATGGTATTTACATGCGGACTTGGCAGCTGCGACTACAAAACTATCTACTCGGAAAACCTGATTCAGCACAAGCTCAACTGTAAAGGCGTCTGCACAGGAGTAAATCCTCTTAGTGGTGATAAATTTTTGGATCAGTCCCAAGCGCATCAGAAAATGCCCAGTAGTCACATGACACCTACTATTCCGTCAAACCAGAGAAACACCCCTACGAGCCCAGCTGTAGATAAACGGCCAGAGGTAGCTGTCACTGCAAACGAAACTGTGCCACAACGCTCGACACCAATGAAAGTGGAGACTGTTCCAGTTGCTGGAGTTGGATCAGAGGCTGTCAGCCGGTTCAAAAAGATGGGCCACCCTTACACAGTACAGCTGGATGGTCTGGTGTGTATGAGATGCCCCAGCGGTGCACGATTCTGCTGCCCAAAATGTGGATTCATGCATTATGATCGTCCCACAATATGGAAGCACATACGTACCATGCATCCTGAGATGAGAGTCTTTTCATGTGAGGAGAGGACATCATGTTCTTATATCACATTGAAGGAGAGCCAGTACAAGAAGCATTCTGAGCAGTGTGCCATACTATCTAAGGCTGCAGCTAGCAAATCCACTACACCAAAGGTGGCATCCAGTGCTGATAGCACAGCGGTTGTAGAGAGGAGTAAAGGAGGCCCTTACGCTGGGAAACCATTACAAGAAGCAGTAGCCAAGATTAAGCCCCGCACTTACGCAGAGCTGGCCAGTGGACTACTGCGGATAGGCGAGTCTCCCAAAGATGGCTTTTTATACGCTTGTCCAATCTGTGGCTTCATGGACAAAGTCAAGTTGAAGACTTGGGGACATTTCTCAACAGCCCACCCTCAGGTGAAGGTATTTGATCCTCAGTCTGGATGTAGTTTTCGTACGCTGCGCTCCGATCACCTTACCCAGCATCAGGGGGAATGTCCAAAGTGCTCCATCAAGAAATCCAATCCCAAACCAGCACCAGAACCTTCGTTTAGGGAGTCGGGGTCTGGCTCTAGTGATGCTTCAGCAAAACTACAGAAGAAAGAGGACAAGGTACAGAAGAAAGAGGACAAGGTACAGAAGAAAGAGGAGAAAGACGTCAAGGAAAAACAACTCTCCAAATCTAATGAGAACTCCACTTCAAAGATCGAGAACTCGAAAGAAGAAAGCCAAGAGAGTCGTACAGATGTTAAGACTGTTGCAGATCATTCCAAGCCAGAAGCTGCCAAACAGGAAAAAACTACAGACCAGAAACCCATGCAGAAGAAAAGCCCTTTCACTACAGACAAAGCAGTCGCTTACCTTACCACAAACTCCCATGGCAACTTTACAGCCAAACCCAATGGTCTCCTGTATTTGCACCCGGGACTGATCCTTGGTAAGGGGGGCAAGTCGCGGATGACGTCTGGCGAGCATGTATGTCCAGTCTGTGGAATATGGAGACAACAGGAGAGCCAGATATGGGGACACATCCGATTGGCCCACCGGGATCATAAGATGTTCAAGTGTGCTGTGGAAAAATGCAGCTTCACGAGTCTATGTAAAGATTACTTTGAGGTTCACAGCAAAGAATGCAGCAGCTCGAAAGACTGCAAAAGTTAGGGACACAGTATAAAAGGATGATTTGGGAATTCAAACAGTGGCATCATTATCCTAGTTAAGCGTGTTGCCAGTACATGTATAGTGATTAAAAGACTATGTAAATTAATGCTTTAAAATCTGCATCAGTGAATGACGATATGACTGCTCAGTATGTTGCAAGTCTTGGGTAGCTAGATGAGAACATTATAAAAGTGTCTTAGCTTTTATAATATTAGGGAGTGTGCAGCATTCGAAGATTAAAGACCTAAAAACTGACTAAACTTTTGAATGTTTTTAACACATTTTTTGTACCAGAAAAATGTGCTAATAAATTATGGAGAATCCAGCTTGCAGAACTCATGAATGCAGCTTGAATTGCTGCCACAAACAAAATTTTAGCTAGCATTACTGCAAATACACCGTGGTATATATGCTGGTGTGTTTAGCATGTAACATTCATTCAGTGTACAGTTGGTATTTGCCTATCATGGTTAAAAGTGTGTCACTAAGTATGAGTGCCTCCTAGAAGTTTTAATGCTACATAGCACCACTTTTTAGTACATGTACAAGTTGTACATACTTGTGTAGCTACAAATGTATGATGGTATGTAAATATTAAATTAAATGTACAGTGGTCCCAGGTCCCTGCATTTTAAGACCACCCCTTCAGCCAGGAAAATATGGTATTAAATTGGAGGTGGTCTTAAAATGGAGGGATATTTATACTGAATATATAAAGAGTGGTGTCACCGATAAGTGGTCTTAAATTAGAGGGAATTGTTTAATAGAGGGGTCTTAAATTACAGGGACCACTGTAAGGATAAGATATACTGTTTTCTTTGTAGAACTGATTGTTTAGAGCAAAAATCTTACTTCTGGAACATGTTACCCGCATAGTGTTGTATAAGAAATGACTTGTAAATGTTTGTGTTATTGTCTTATAACATATCTAAATGCAAAACATTGATACAATTAGTATCTGGGTAATATGTTGATAATTTAAAAACGCTATTAAAAATTTGTGTGAGAGGTAATTCACGTGATTCAGGATGTGTAAAACATTTCTTTGGCTTGTACATGTTGTACCATACATTTGTCTAGGCGATCAATTCCTTATGGTGCGTGTCGTTCATGTTTTTTTGTAGATTAATAGGCTAAATAACTTGTGTGCTAGTTTTATTTTTTAAAGGAACGGCTTAATATTTTGTAATGTGGTAATTTTGCTTACAAAGCATATGGAGGAGTTTGTAAGATTGTGGGTATCAAGAGGATTTTGTTATTGATAGCAAATACCTAAAGTTTGCATGTCAGTTTTCTGTGTTTGTAACATGTGAAACCCGGCTGTAAAAGATAAATAGATCTTTATCATGTTTATACATGTACACGTTTTTGCATGTGCACTGATGTAATTTATGTTAGATATATGCTGTTATATTTGGTAGGCAAAAGGGAAACTTATTGAATTGATACCAGTTGCGTATATTGCATTTGTATTGCGGTTATATGTGTTGACATTCAGTACGTCCGTTTAATATGTGGTGGCATTCAATAGGTCACTATGCTAGGTGAATTGAAATGGATTTCAGCTTTGTTCCATCTCTTTTTCTGGGATCGTATTACCAGCAGATATATAAGGCATTTGGTATTGAGCATATGGTTGAAAGGATAAACCCTTATGTACTGGTCGACATGTCAGATGCACTTTGTATGCATGTGATTCATGTGTACAGTACCATTTGTGTAACTGTTACTTTTTAGCTCTCAGAACTATTGCCTTGGATCGGGCATCCCTGAAAGAAACTGAATGATATTTGAAAGTTGCCAAACCAATTGAAATCTGGGACCCGGGGTACTGGTAGAATATATGAGGTGCCTTTGACTTTGTAGTGTTCAATGTAATTTTTGGGTCGTTAAGTGCACCTGTCATTGCACAAGGTCATTTTGGGATCATTCAGTGCACTTGACAATGTACCTACTGCTGTTGTCATGCTGAGCATCAAGGCCGATAGGCCCTTTGTTTTCAATAATTATAGATGTGAAATCACTGTTGTACTACAGGTTCTGCCTGTGTTCGGCAATAAGTGAATAGAACAATATCCTACCTTACACCGAAACAAAATAAAAAAAAATGTTTTGTACAGTTCATAACAGTATATTTTATCAAATGAGCTTAATTTAAATTTCAAGGTGCCAGTCAAGTCTGATGTTAGAATTAAATTTGTTGGTGCAGTAAGTTATCTCTGTTTATGCTGTTGCTATGGATACTGCTGCTACTGCAATGTCAAACATTATTATGATACAAAAAAGTTTCAGATCAGTTGTCTTGAACACACCTGTCAGTGTGTGTAACGAGCATCATTGGTTCTGATAGTAAAGATCTGGGATATATGAAGGTATTAATTGAAAGATACTAGTATGTCTAATTTAAAATGGCAAGCTCTGGTAATATGGGTCTACAGATGGGTTTTAAAACATATTTGTTTATGGAGCAACAGTGCAGATTTCTGTGGTTATGCTTTCTGTATAAATTGCACAAGATGTTTTATGAAATGATGGACAAATACATGTACTAGTTTGGTATTGTGCATGATGTGTGTAAGATAGTTATTGCATTTGACGCGTCATATTGCCATGTTTAGAATAACTGTACATAACTGTACCATACTTGTATATAATATAAGTGTCCTAGAACATGTGTTAGTTGAGTACCATCTAGGCAACTTTTGCACATGAAAACAAATTTCTGAACAGGTTTTCATTATAAGTATTAACATGATTAACATAACAATATACATGAATACAAAAATTTACGTTATGTTCTCACCTACTTGCAGGTGTATCGCAGTGTTCAACAATGTTTTAGCGCTGCAGCATGAAGTTGGATAACACATGTTTGTACGTATACATGTATATAACACAGATCAAGCTGTCATTAAATAATAATCATATGTGATGGTTGTCATAACTGCACAAAGATTGTTTTGTGTCTGGGTATGTATGTATATATAGGGAACTTTACATTTACTGAATTATGCATTTGTATGGGAGTGAACTGAAATTATGGTCTGCTATGATCTGCTTGTATCATCTGTGCCATACCGTTTGCATTCGGTTTCCTATCTTTCATTCTAATGCTATTTGTGTATGAAACAAAACTAAAAAAAATAAAACCTGGTTCTCACTCAAATCTGTAAACTTCGGTACAATTAAAACTTCTCTGTTACAATGTATCATTATTACATTGTAATCATTTGTAATAGTAGCAGTAGAGTGTTGAAATAATTCTTATTTTAAAGCTACACAATGTACATGGTCCACCAATTTAAAAGTTTTCCCATCTGAGTGTCCGATTAAACAGCTTTTAACATTTAGTTACCTTTCTTGTGCTAGAGAAAGGTTGAAGATTGAGATAGGTTTGCATTGATATTTTACCAGGAGACAAATCGTCCTATCAAACTTGACGCCACAATAGGATTGCAATAACAGAATATACAGTAGTCTCGAGTACCCCCAAATGTTATCATGGTTATGCTATATAAAAGACATGCTTCTTGTCTGTTGGCAAAATTTGCAGTGGTCCGATTGTACCTGTCAACTTTAATGATGTTGTATTGTTATGTAAATAGTATGCATATACCTGCATTCTGCTAATTGTACATATGTCGGGGAATATATATTATGACTAGTATCTTATCACATGTCGGTGTAATAGTCTTCTGTGTTGCTCTTGTGTACAAAATTGCATATATTTGTGTTGACTTTGGCAGAAACGATGCATCTTTAGCATGTTTAGAGCAGATGTACTCTAAATTTTTTTTTTGATTTTACAATAGGAAGGATTTCTATTATGCTATGTTGACAATATAACGGCAGTGTCAGTAATAGTAAGAAATATGAGGAGGGGGGTTACAATGGAATGATCTTAAAAGTTGCAGTGACCGATGTAAATGGATAATGATTCTTCATGCTCTTAATTTGTCGGTGGGTAATAGCAACAATGAAAGGTTACAAGAATAAATACTAGATGCACATGTAATGAACAGTTAGAATGTATGTTTAACAACTATAAGGGACCTCCTTTTCGAAGTCCATGAACTGTATACATGCACTATTAATGCATGGTAATTGTATAATTTATCAACTGTAGGATACATATACTGAATAGGATAAGGATATTTCTGTTGTTCTACATGTATATTACATGGACAATGTATATTGATGTCACCATATCTATGGAATGATTATTGTGTCACATAGTCAGTACATGCAGTAGTGCCACTCAACCATATGGCACAGTATCTGTTCACCTTTACAGTTAAGTATTACCACATCCCATCTGGGCATATTCAGTGATATTTACTTTGTATTTACTTCTGACAGTCAAATTTGATATTACCAGGTAGCGCGGTGGCAGTATTCTGAAATTTGGGATGCTGTCAGCTTCTGACCATACCAGTGATGGATGATTAATGGAACACTAAATACAGTATTCCCTGTAATATAAGACCCCTGGATTTCAAGACCTCCCTGTATTTTAAGACCACCCATTTATAACACAACTCGTATATTTTCAATAGATGTATCCCTTCATTTTAAAATGGCCTTCAATTTAAGACCATATTTTTTCTGGCTGAGCAAGTGGTCTTAAAATGCAAGGAGTACTGTAAATGTACATATATACGGTAATGCCAACTAGATGTTGCTGTATGAGTTCTGGGCAGAAACATGCAGTTATTGCAGGAGTTGCTGGCTTCCATTCTTGAGATGAATATGGAAACTTTTTTCCCACAAAAGCATATATCAGGTTAAGAGTCTGTACACTGATTTAAATATGTTCGGTGAGATACAGCTCCCTTTGCATCATGAGCTGCAAGAATTCGTGATAAATATGCTAAACTGTAATAAAATATGTACTTGTAAATAGATATCTATTTCTTAGTACACTTCTGTATATGTTTATCAAACAGAATATGCATGTTCTGTTGTGTGCTTCAAATTCACATTAGATAGTGCTTAAAGTGGTCCTTACACAGTGATTTTGTTTATAAACCTGGCACCAGTTTCTCAAAACGGCTAAAATCTTGAGCCCAGAAATGAACATAGTATTACCGGTACATAACTTCAGAAAGCACCATAACAGTCATGATGTCTTCCGTGATGAACATCTGTTTTCAACTGGAACATCTTCATAAAACCGGTCCCTATATGTATCTTGAGTGGAAAAGGTTCAAGCAGGTTCAGTCTATTCAGATTCATGTAATTATACGTATTCAAAATATCTTGTGCTAAAATGAAAGGACATGCAGATACAGCATGATATGGGCTGCAGTCAATCAAGATTTAACAATGTTGCTTGAGTGATCGAGTCGCACAATGTTCAGGGCTAAAAAAAAAGAAGATCTTGGTGTTTTGAAAGAGTCTTCACCTTTATAGGCCTCGGCTTTTGAACAAAAGTATATATGTACTATGTGTCAAGTTTCACTCTTCCAGAAGTTTGAAATTAAGATAACAGAACTATTCTAGAGTGTAACTGACACATATAGGGATCCACATGGGTAAAAAACGAAGTGTGACACAGCCACTTTAAAAGTTGTAGAATCTGACGTGAGCCTTGATAAAAACTGTAGAAAGTGACGTCAAAATCTTATAAAAATTGTAGAATTGACATTGAAAT
>JAAUYG010252146.1_pt1 | contig 11180 bp, 7 predicted proteins | sample 7278091 | NCBI WGS metagenome assembly JAAUYG01 (sample SAMN14350201, study PRJNA611818) | marine sediment metagenome | isolation source: surface marine sediment (0.6m) | place: French Polynesia: Moorea | collected 2018-08
CAGGACCATATGCAGCTGGAATTTTCGATTTCTCCCACATTTTTCATTGGAGTCCATCCAAACTTTGTGACAACATTGGTTACCATGGTCAATCTGAATGCCTGTTAGAATACTGCAATGAGAAGTTGGTGTCTAGGACCTGAGGTAACATAATTTTATTCTATTTACAACTTTTCAAAACATTCTTGTGTACTGGGTCTTCAGTTCAAACAGAGCGTCAAGGCCCCTGGGCCTCTTGTTCCTTGTGTGTTTTCCCCCAAGACCTTTATGAATACTTAATTAGTGGTATTACTATATGGCTGTCACTGCATGCACAGGTTATTACTCAGCTACACATACACCATACATTGTAGTTTGAAATGTCCATGTGTATAAGGCCATCTTGCGAACCAACAAATATGGTCCTTATATATACACAGGTGGTCTTTATATTTCCAGATAGTCTTTAGATCAGGTTCAACTGTAGTTAGTTTGACTGATCATCTTGATAGTCTGCCAGCAGTCGCTCTGACTGTACTGCGGGGTCAATAAATCCATATTTCCCAATAGCATGAATAGCTGTCAGTTGGTTTTATTTGGTCAGTATTGACAGTGTGGGTTAACTAAACGGACCCTGCGTAAACTTTGACTCAGCTGCTGTGCATTTGTATAACAGTGAATTTATCTGTACTGTCATTATATGCTCACAGCATACTTGTTATATTAAATTAATGATACCGGTATTTTCTGATGCTTGCAGGAGCTTTGCCAAAGGAATTGTTAAAGAAATGTACACATTTTCGAGGGAATATAACTTCTAGGCCAATGAAGCAAATCATCGTTTTGATGTATGCTGGCTGAATATTAAGGTAAGGCAAAGTAATTAAGAGCAGTTATTTCCTGTGTGTTTTGATTTGTCTTTGCATATGTTACATTTTGCACATGTATACATGTATATGGTCGCCTCTTTAAAATTACATACAGATACAGTATTACAACTTCATCTGTATTAACTTGGTGCATCAAACTCCACCTCCATCACAAAAAATGAGAGAAAAAGAACGAAAGAAAGAATGAAAGAAACAAAGGGAAAAAGAACAAAAGAAAGAATGAAAGAAAGAAAGAAAAAAAGAAAGAAAGAAAGAAAGAAAAACAATCTATAATTGCATTAATATTCAGACCTATCAGGATTGAGGCATTAAACATGAGCCATTCATCAGGATTTTGCCCACATATGGGAGGGTGCATGGTCTCAGTAGAGAGTTCAAAGGGAGGGACCACGGCATTGCCTCAGCGGCTACATGTTTGTGTTAAGTTTTACATGTGTATAAGGTTTCATCTCCTGGGGACATTTCACTAATTAGAGTATTGAGTAGAATACTCCGATTTCATACAGGGTATCAGGGTAATACCACTCTTGAGTGACCACTGGCATGAGAAGCCCTCTGTCTTGTAAAGGCACTCATATTCCTTGAATGACTAAATACATTTCAATAACTGAACCTGTAACCACAGATGTGTCATACAACCACATTTTATCAGCAGTATAGGTCAGTCTTTCTATATAGGTTACACTGTAGAATTCTGTATTGATAACTGGATGTTCTACATGTACATGTAGCCATCCAGTGTGCTAATGAATCAGTAAGGGTATGTCTGAGTGAGTATGACCCACAGCAATAGCAATATTCTGAGCCACCAAGGGTACTAAAATGAAATTGGAACATTAAGTTTCACTCCAAAGCTGTGCCCAGTTTTTCATACAACAGCGCCTCTTGCTGAGACTGAATCGATCAATAATATTGCTGGTAGTTTGTGAAACAATTAAGGAACCAGGCACAGGTGGAATGAGAGAAAGAAGGATAGAAAGAACGAAAGAAAGAATGAAAGAAAGAAAGAAAGAAAAAGTAATAAAGAAAGAAAGAACGAAAATGTAGAAAGAAAGAAAGCTAGCAAATTTAGAAAGAAAGAAGGCAAAAGAAAGCTACATGTAGGAAATTTAGAAAGAGAAGAATCTAGCAGAGTTTATAAGAATAAAGTAAATCTAGCAAAGTCAGAAAGAAGAAAATAAAAACATATTTAGAAAGAAAGTAAGGATGCTGCCCCTCGTGTATTTTCACACACATATACCATGAATATATATGCTAGTATGAGGGTACAAGCACACCGAGTACGCACGTGTATGGGTATCAAGTTCAGGGACTTCCAGTATTGCAGTGTCAATGTTTGGTCAGAGCCGAAGCCAGTATCTGTATTTAACTTCCTAGTTTCATTTCAGGAAGTGGTTGGGTTATTCAACATTAAAACCGGTAGAGTGACATTAATCTGCATGTCTGTTCATGTTCACATAATACTCTGGCAAATAGCTATTTATATATTGTCTCATTTAAATACAATGCACCAACTGATATACATAAGGCTTGCTACATGTAGTTCATGGGACTCCTGAAGCCTCAGAGATGCAGGAACATGAACATGATGAGTGAAGAACTCGACAGCTGACGATTAGCTAATATTGTGCAGAAATTATTTGTGTGGTCAAGTGCATTTGCAACACACACACTGCTGTTCAGGATATACATCGGATATATTTTAGTCAGATCATAACCCAACATGCAAGGTACTGATATATTTTACTTTCAAAGGAATATACAAAATAAACATGTAAGTTACCAGTATACTAAATAAATAAAAGTGAAAGCTGTGAATTAGGAATAACAAAGGGACTGGGGGAAAGCATCTTGAATTCTTAGATGGCTTTAATTCTCATGTTTATTCCTATGCTAGGCTAACCCTAGGAAATTTTCCCTAATTAGCCGCTGTAGTTAAAGGGTATCCTTTCTTTTATCCACAAATAAGTTAAGTTTGTTGAGCCACAAAATATGTTTGTAAAAGGTGTCAACAGTAGTAAATTTGACTAAAAACAAAATAAACAACATGCATTTTGTTTTTATTTTTTTGGGGAGTGAATGTTTTTGGACTCTGGAAACATACTTCTAATCACACATTCTACTCACAGAGAATTCCCAAATTTTGGCTGAATCTCTCTGCCTTTGTCAGATTAGGTAGAGAGATTCTGCCAAAAATTTGGGAAATTATCCACCATAAACTGACTCTGTGAGTAGAATATATGCAGCTATCATATATGCCAGTATTACCGGGTACCGGCAGTATTGATTCAGTAAACTATATAGGAGGTAAAAGTTCAGGTTTTAGCCACATGGGAATTCTTTTAGCATTTGGATATGTGGCTAATAGGTAGCACTAACCCAGCTACTGTATGTGTGTAATGGATCAAGATTTTAACATGTTTTTAAGGCATGTGTCCTTAAGTCCCAGGTCGTCATTGTTCACCAGGTGGTCTTAAATACAGATTCCACAACGTATACATGCATGCATATTTGTACATGTATGTACATGAGTGCTGTAAATATTGTTATTTGCATTCACCCAAAGGGAATCCAGAATATATATGTACAAGTATATATTTTGACAAAATATGACAGATGATATGTAGTATGCATATCCCGCTTCCTTTAATAATGAAAAACTTAATCAAATTTCTTTACTTTGTAGTTACTGTTTCATGTTATTTCCAGGCCGGTGGTATTCCAACAGACAAACCTGGCAGTATTCCAGAATGCCTAATGAGGAGGAAAAACATCCCGAGCCAGATCCAGATGAGGGAGGCAAGACCCCCACCCCCTTCACTAATACCGAGGAGGGTAAGATCAGTCAGTTTCAGTATCCAGAGATTGATCTGGAGCACCTTAATGACCTTATTGTGTTGAGAGCCACGAGTTGGGATATTAGTAGAAGGCATGCACATGTTTTGGTACCATCCTCAGGCCAGTTTCCAAGAAAAATGTTAAGTTCAAAATCATGAAAACTGAGCAGATTAGCACTGAAATTAATTCACGAGGTAATAGTTGCTCTTAAGGTGATTACTAAGTTCCAGAAACTCCCTGTGAGCCTAGATTAAAGCACCATTGCTGATAATATATGTACATGTATACATGTATATGTGGGTACAACATGCACAAAATGTAATTATTAACATTTAAAGTAGCCCTTCTTTAACATAAAGGTTCATTACAGACTTCTGCCTAAGAATTCTGTCCACATACGCATGTAAAGAGAGGTCCTTTGGTCATATTGGTAAATCTTGTGAATGAAAGCATCAAATATTCATTTGTTGATGGTAGTCAATTGAAATTTTGCTGCCAAGATCTGTGTGTGTCCTCTGTGCAGTTGTTCTCTCTAGAGAGTGTCCTTTAAGAGAGGGACCACTGGTACATATAAAATATATTATCGGTAGGGAATTTATCTAATATCTACCCATCAGCTACCTAATATGGTGCATCTGCAGATTATACATATACTAGCAATACATTATGTGACATCTGATATGGCCTTTTGTAAGGGTAAATTTGGAATCTTTTGTTTCATCTTCCAGCTATGTTGGTTGATAAGAAGCATGCTGTAAACCTGGAAACTGCGCTATCGCTGCGACTGGCCATTTTGATTATTTCTTGGATATCTCTTTTTTACCTGGGGTGCATGGGAATAGCAGTCCTTGGTGAGTACCTGGACACTGTCCATGTGGTAACAGTAATTGCATAGACAGTGAAATCTGTCTTGAGAGACTGCTGCCATGAAAGACCTAACTGTCTTTAAGGGCCATATATTCCTGGCAGGAAGTTCCCGAATTTCAGTGCAATTGAACCTGTCACCAAAGACCACCTGTCTTGAGAGGTCATAACCAATCAAGCAGTCTTTCAAAGAGAGGTTCTACTGTATACAGTGAAACCTGCCATGAGAGATCATTGCCTTAAGAGACCACCTGTCTCATAAGATCATATGTTCCTGGCAGAAGGTCCTACAGTTCAGATACTTTAATCTGTCACCCTAGGAGAGACTCCTGTGATGGGTCTTTCAGTATGGCTCCTACTATATATGCTTTCTTCAAAAATCAAGCTTGCAGTGTACAGGTATTATTTTAATCAGATAGTATTTACATACGGAACAGTATATGACACACACACCTATTTCAGTTGGATAATTAGGGGGTTATAGATGTACAGACATCTGTCTTTGCCTTGTACACGTTGTAAGAAAAAATGAATCAGTTAGTAATCTGCAGTCAATGACCTTGTCACGTTGTAGGTGTGAAATCCTGTCTTGTTTCATACAGTGTACTTGATAAGATATCAAACTCAGCTGGATGTTACAGATTTGTGTTCTGTTTACAGACATATCTAAGTAAAGTTTACTGGAATATTGGATCTGTATATGAAAATGTATTGCTTTCCAGTATTGGCCATATTGGAGAAAAACACAGCATCATTTGCTTTCTCAGTAAGTTTTCTTGCTTGATAGGATCTAGTTAATTTTTGAGCGCATGTATATAAAACTGATATCATATGATACCATTACTTCCAAATTTTATTTAGCAGAAGCCATATTTTATTGGATTCTGCAATATATATCTGTGTTTAAGGTATTTCACCAATGCACTACCATACATGTATACGGGTTTATTGTTTTTACTGTATTGGCAGCAATCATATAAGATAATGTATGTTACTTGTACCAGTTTGTATACAAATAAGTCTTATACTACCCGGTATATGTAATGGCAAATTATATACCCGGTAATCCAGTGTCATGATACCAGTTTTCAGTACAGTGAAACCTGTCTTGAGAGGCCACTGCCATGAAAGACCACCTGTCTTGGAAGGACCACATATTCCTAGCAGACGTCCTCTAATTTCAATGTATATGAAACTGTCACCAAAGACTATCTGTCTTGTCAGAGACCATATTTTTGGAGCCAATAGGAAAGTCTTTCAAGACAGGTTCTTCTGTATATGTATATCATTGGGTAGTGTTGACAGTATTACCTGGTACCTGTAATTAGCAATGAATATAGTTCCATTGAGTTTCAATGTTACTCATTTTCAGTTCTTATTAAATTTTGATACATTTTACTAGTTAACATGACTTAAATCTACATGAGTATGCAGCATAATGTTCTCTAATATATCATGTTTCAGCTTGATGCTATTCTGGATGCTGCGTCTTCCATCGTAGTGATCTGGCGGTATTCCGGATCCATGAATAATCTCTACTCAACCACAAGGGAGAGAATGTGAGTAGTGAAGACTGCAGCAACTATCCTTTTAAAAAAATCTACACTTAAGACATATTACAGCTTTGTTTTTGTATTGTCTTGAGAGACCACTGCCATGAGAGACCACTAGAAGAATGTCCCAAATTTCAGTGCAATTGAACCTGTCACCAAAGGCCGTCTGTTCTCAAATTGAATCACCACATTAAACCAAGTAAATAAGAATTCCCTACATAGTACATATATGTGTTTGTTTGTAAATCTTGTGTGTGAAGTCAAAAATGTACATGTAATAAAAAATATTGGTCACAGATGTGATACAAAAGCATACCATTACAAGGTAATATCTCTATGAACTAAAAATTACGATTTTCTAATTTTGAGGTACATATTAATGCTTAAAGACACATCTGGTGAAAATGATCAAACAAAAAGTATGGGTCACTGACTTAATTTTACACTGGTGCCCAAAGTACGAAAAACAGTATCATAGCTTCTCAACCTTAATTGAGAAACACATTGTCATGTAGTCACATGTACCATAGCTGTGACAGTCATAGTTCTTACCAACATGTAGATATAGCAGTACTTCTTTTAATGCATTGTTTATTTTCAGAGCATGCATTACGTTGGGGGTCCTATTCCTGGCTTCCTTCTTGTCCATTCTTATCAAGTCTTCCATTTCCCTTGCCACAACTAGTCATCCTAACAGGGTTAGTATACTGTAATAAAAATCCGTGTTATAGAGGTGTAATTGGCAGCCATATTGCGAATTGAAATATCGTTAGTCATATTGTCCATGCATCTTGATGCATCGCTATAAAGTATCTGCAGAATTAGGAACGCCCTATTTCCCAATTACATGTATCACTCGTCGGTAAATGGCACTTTTTTCTCAATTTTAACTCTTGAAAAAATTATTCCTGTGTAACGCTTATTGATTTTGGACCTTAAGAGGTACCTAGAATACCAGGTAATTCCTATTGCACTGCTCATAATATATCATGGGTCATGACTGTCACAGCAAAACGTAACATGGGAGTAGATGGCTGCCAGCCATGGCATGATCTAGGAAAATAGCCCAAATCGACGATTTACCAATGCTTCGATTAATCGTTACATCGCTTACATCAGGATAAGTATGTTCTTCAGCACAGTTAAAAAATCCACTTTCCAACAACCTTAGATTGATAAGACCACCACAGAATAAAAACCACCTCAAAAGACCACACCAGAATAAAGACCACCTCAGAATTAAGACCACCTCCGAATAAAGATGTCCTCAGAATTAAGACCACCTCAGAATAAAGACCACCTCAGAATTAAAAGCACCTCCGAATTAAGACCACCTTTGAAAAAAGATGACCTAAGAATTAAGACCACCTCAGAATAAAGACCATCTTGGAATAAAGACCACCTCAGAATTAAGAGTACTTCAGAATTAAGCCCACCTCGGAATTAAGATGACCTCAGAATAAAAAAACACCTCCGAATAAAGATGACCTTAGAATAAAGACCACATCTGAATTAAAAGTACCTCAGAATTAAGACCACCTCAGAATAAAGACGACCTCTGAGTAAAGATGACCTCAGAATAAAGACCATCTCAGAATTAATGCCACCTCAGAATAAAGCATCTCAGAATTAAGACCACCACAGAATTAAGACCACCTCAGAATTAAAACCACCTCAGAATAAAGATGACCTCAATTAAGACCACCTCAGAATAAAGACCACCTCGGAATTAAGACCACCTCAGAATTAAGACTACCTTAGAATAAAGACCACCTCAGAATAAAGGCCACCTCAGAATAAAGATGACTTCAAAATGAAGACCACCTCAGAATAAAGACCGCCTCTGAAATAAGAGCACCTCAAATTTAAGACCACCTCAGAATAAAGATCACCTCAGATTTAGGACCACCTCACCATAAATACCAATTTGGTAATTCCCTTTTCCTTTCACTGTTTTAATAGTAGTGTCAGAAAAACAACCATTTCACAGTAAAGCCCAATTAATGGAAGTCCTGAGAGTGGTTTTAGTTCTCTAAGGCTTTACTGCATGTGGCAATGCAACTAATCTGCGTTGCTTATCTCAAGTTATCTGATGCCATAACTGCTATGTATTTGTCATCCATTTAGTATGCCTGAAGGATTAGATATTCATTTGCTATTACCGTGGCTTGCAGAATCTCAAGTTCCCATATGCTGCATGTGGGCATGCCCATCATAAACATAGGGAGTACCGGTAGTTATTGATTCAATGTCAAAATGTTAAATTCATGCATTCAGAAAGTATTATTGTCATTTGTCACCAGGGATAGCGGTGTTCTGGTCTCAAATATGTTTGCAAATCCATGGAACAGAACTTCATTTTGATCTTTATTATACAGTAATTTCATACAGCTTTTCATGCAAAATAATACATGCATACGGTTACTACTTTGGCACCCTATACCACATAGAATCAGAGTGACGATTCTATTGATCCACGCACTTCCCTAAACCAGATGAAAGATCTAAAAATGACTTAGTGCCAAATTCCCAACATTTTGGATTGCCCTTCATTCAGAGAAACCTTAACATATAGCGGCCTTGCCATTTAATTATGGAAATTTGAGAAATATGGGAAAGTGCCAAAATTCTTCCTCTGTCCGAATATATAAACTGCTGTAGGTAATTATAAGAACTTTTGGTGTGACATCACTGGTTTGACATCACTGGTATGACAACTGGTTTGGCATCACTGGATTGACATCGCTGCTTTGATATCACGGGTGGGAAATAAAAACTGGTTTGACATCGAAAAATGTCATCATTGGTTTGACATCAAAATGTCATGGTTTGACATCATTGGTGTGACACCTGGTTTGGACATCGCTCTGTGTGCTCACTGCTTTGACATCGCTGGTGTGACATCACTGGCTTGAGCATAGGATGTGACAAAGACTGAAGCATGTGAATTAACATAATTAAACATACATGTTTCACTGGCTCACTCATTTGAGACTTGGACACATCTGCCACTAAACTGTAACACTAATGACGGTAATCCATAGGTGTTGTCTGCTGCAAAATATAGTGCCCATTGCCACTCTCATGACTCTCTGCAATAACCCCTCTCATTCCCTCAACATTGCAGAGTGATAAATCTACCAAAGGACACTCATCCCTAAATTAGTGGTGGCTCTTAACAGAGGCCTCCGTCTCTAATGTGGGAGATAATTTTGTGGCACTGCTACTATGAATGCGTTTACTTCTCCCTCTCATGAAAGGCTATCTTGCTAATGTGGCCACAATTTCTTGGCCAGTAGGGTGACTTTATTAAAGGGGGACTACTGTATGTGACAAACCATGCTGTAGCAAAGCAAGCCTCAGCAGGCTTAGGCTCTTTTACTACACTAATATACATGATCTATGGCAATGTGGTTGTCTTCTAGTAATACCAGTTGAATACTGTAAGAAACCTTCATTACAAATGGATAGTCTTGACTGGTATTTTTACGCTTATTGTGTGTGTGTGTGTGGGGGGGGGGAGTAGGTGGGTATGTTTGTAAAGAAGACCCTGTTTCAGAGAGGTCTAATTAAAAATTAATGAGGACAGATTTGTTGTATATTGTAACTAGAGAAAGGTGAAGACAACATTTGAATTACGGTATACATGGTATATGTTTATGTAAAACAAAATGTATATATTGGTAGGTCATATATATGTAGGATCTTTTATTTACAGTTGCATGAGTTATACAGTAATTTAAACTTGATCAAGTAGAAATGTATGCACAGTGGTCCCTGCATTTTTAAAACAGGCTACCCTTTCAGCTACAAAAATATGGTTTTAAATGAAATATGCCATGGTCTTAAAATGGAGGGATATTTATATTAAAAATATGATTGGTGTCACTCATGGCCGGTCTTGCAATGCAGGAAGTCTTAAAATGGAGGTATTTTACTTGCAATTGGACCACTATGTAGGTTACATGTATGTGGTTCTTATAGGCAGCAAATGCATGTATTTATTTTCAAATGGACTGTAGATTAAGATAAAGTGAACTTTATTTACTGATGTAATACACGAGTATTGTATATTATGTGGTGTTCTTGTTTGCAGTCGGAGGCCCTGTTTGTGCTGTCATGTGTTAATACAGGCGTGTGCCTTGCCCTGGTTATCAGCAAATCCTACATCGCAGCCAAACTTGAAAGCATATCCATTGCCACAGATTGTAAGTACCATTGTCCTATAAGCACAGGTATTACTCACACTGGAAATAGGGCTGTGCTTGCAAATTGCAGAAGCATCAAAAGTCTTTCTTCGATTTGTTTCACTGCCAATCAAAAGCAAGTCTGCCCCAGAGAGGGTGGAGCCAATGGTACCACTCATTAGGGCTGTTGTCATTGTGATGGTGAAGCGGTTATACATGTATATTCAACCAATGGCCTGCCTACAAGTCTTTATTGCTCACCCGCTTGCAATGAGTAAAATTCAGCCACTAAGTTCTCAGAGCATTTAACACAGTGCATTACATAAACGATGTTAATGGTTGGATATACGTTTGTGAAGTATTCCATTGCCTTACCATATAAGGAAAGTGATGTAATGCTAATTGGGTCTAGTGGCAAAAGAAAACAGAGCCTTGCATGCTTACTTATGACTCTGGTAAGCCAGTATGGTAAAAATTATTGACATGAGAAATCTTCCTAATAGGGAATATTTAATACTCCCTATTCGGAATATTTAAGTCCCTTCCAAAGATACCCAAAAGAAGCAAAAAGGCATGAAAACTGCGACACATAGTGATTGGTCAAAGCTTTATATGACGGAAAGAAATTGGCTAAAGGGTAGTCATATGACCAAGGGTAGTTTGGCTTCCAGATAAAACTGACTACAGTGAAACCTGTCTTGAGAGGTCACTGCCATGAGAGACCACCTGTCATGAAGGACTACATATTCCTGTATACTATACCTGTATATTATGGCATCCAGCTTGTTAGACAATTGTCTATCTGGATGACCGACACTTTCAATTTAAAATGATCTTGATGTATATTTTTATTATATTTATATGTTGAA
>JAAUYG010089285.1_pt1 | contig 11179 bp, 9 predicted proteins | sample 7278091 | NCBI WGS metagenome assembly JAAUYG01 (sample SAMN14350201, study PRJNA611818) | marine sediment metagenome | isolation source: surface marine sediment (0.6m) | place: French Polynesia: Moorea | collected 2018-08
CCCCGCCCCCCCCCCCCCCCCCCCCCCCCCCCCCCCCCCCCCCCCCCCCCCCCCCCCCCCCCCCCCCCCCCCCCCCCCCAGCTAGCATGACTGATTTTAAAATAAAATTTCGTAAATGACAGCAGAACGTCATGTGTGTCAGATAAAATGTTGCCTGTCATGAACTCTCGTTTCATTCAGTTTTCTGACTGGTGAGCTTTTCGTACTGGTCCTACATGTACCATGTCAGACCTTGTACCTGGATACGCGCTCACATGCTCAGTGCTCGCCGACCTCGTTACTAATATGTTTAGGGAGAAAGACGTTTCTTCATCTTCATATTTACAATGTATAGCATGTATAACCAGATATAGTGTTTTGTTATATCGTATCTCCTATAGGTGCAGCCTTACAGTGCTTCACGTGCTCCAACAACATTCTCCGCAGTGACAATGTCTTCGTCAACACCTTCCTGGGCTTGTTGAACAACCTGAATAATGAGCATTGCGCATTACGGAACCCGGACACTGACCGGAGCCAGATCTCTATATATGAATGTGAGGCCCCTGGCCACGGCCAAGTCAGCAGGTGCACTGTGGTGGACGGGACAGTCACTACCACAGTCAGCGGCTTCAGTGAGTAATGAGTATAACACCAAGGGGGGGGGGGGGGGGGGGGGGAAAAAGTGGACCCAAAACCCGAAATTTTATAAAACAGACCCCCCAACGTTTATAAAAAAAAATTAAAAAAAAAAAAAAAAAATTGGTTGTGCGAATAGTCCAGGAGAAGCCACAAATGAAATTTGAAAGAAATCCGTGCATTAGGTTCAGAGATAATTGCGACACGGACGACGGTGGACAAATTTTGATTTCATGAGCTCTGCTGACATAGTCAAGCAGAGCTAGAAATGCATTCACAGAGAGCAAGCACATTGAAGGAAACCTCCATTGGAGTGATTTTTTAGGACAAACTTATTAGACATTTCTGATAACACATTCTTATAGATAATCTTCAGGATAAGTTTAAATTTTTTCCGATGCAGTCATTTTCTCCCGAGTTATGGCTGGGTTTTTTTTGAGTAAAAATAGCTCAAAAATCCATTCCCAGAGGCCTAACACAATGAAGGAAATCTTGCATTGAGCCAGTAATTTAGAAAAATCTTCTTACAGGTAATTCTCAGGACAAGTTTAAATTTTCAGATGCAGTTACATGCAGTTATGTAGTTTCTACTGTGTTATGGTTATTTTTGAGTAAAAAAAAATAGTTAAAAAAAAATCATTCCCAGAGTGTTATGATGGGTATTGTTTGTTCAACTGGGATGCCCCATCGCATTGCACAGCAACTGACTGTCTAGTTGGGTTATGCATTATGTACATGCACAATGTATGTACCTCACCTCTCTGAATACGTTCTGGTGGCAAAGTAGTTCTGCTAGCCCAAGAATATACTTGTTCTTTGACTCCCTCCAGCAGTTGTCTGCCTGCATGTACAGGATTGGTGGGAGTTTGTTTGCCTGAAACATTGTGCATGTTGTGATAGATTGAATATACAGTACATGTATACATATTCATTACCACATGTACATTGTATACTCTAAATAAGCATTCTATTCTATTCTACCGGTATACACACAAATGCTTCTATATCAAATACATGTACTGCTATGCATGTATGCCTGACACAGGCCATTGGTCAGCATAAGTAAATTTTGTATAATACACACAATGTACATATATAAATATTCCTTATAAAACAAGAAGCCCAGGGGCTTTGACACTGCTTGACAAGATGGCAATGACCACATAAAATGGGTAACATAGAGATTTAAGTGTATCTTTCGCTCCAAGACCTGCCGTTTTCGAGGTACAGGATTGTTGAAACTCAGAAATTCACCTAATGACCCCAGAATGATCTTAACTATTTAACTTTCAAGAGAAACCCTGCATACATTGAATGCTTGGCTTACCCTCAAAGCCCAAATTTCACTCCGTTTTGCCCTTAGACCTGCAATTCTCAAGATACAAGGTTGTCGAAAATTGGAAATGCACTGAATGACCCCAGAATGACCTTCACTTAACTGTCAAAAGTACCCTGTATATACTGAATACTCACCCCCGAGGCCCACATTTCACTCCATTTCACTCTACGAACCAGCCGTTTTTGAGATACAGGCTTGTTTAAAATTGGAAATGCACCAAATGACCCCAGAATGACCTCAAGCACTTAACTGTCGAAAGGACCCTGCATACACTGAATACTCACCTCCGAAGCTCAAATTTCATTCCGATTCGCTCTATGACCATTACTTTTCGAGATACAAGAATGCCGAAAGTCAGTAATGCCCTGAATTACCCCAGAATGACTTTAACCACTTAACTTTCACCATCCCAGAGTGGAATAGTTTGCCTGCCACACTGGCAGAGGCTGACTCGCTTGACATCTTCAAGAGTCGGCTCGCAGGGCGCATGTCTGACTAGCCGCCCCCGCATCCACGCAATACTCCAATTGGAGGCCTGTGGATTATGAACTAGAACTAGAACTGTCAAAAGTACCCTGTATACACCGAATACTCACCCCAGTCGACTCAGGCCTGAATTTCACTCAGTTTTGCTCTACGAGCAGCCATTTTTGAGATACAAGTTTGTCAAAAAGTCATAAATTAGTTATCTAAACATTGCTTCTTAACAGCCAGGGTCTTGTGAGCGACAGACCGGGCGCCTGGATAGAAAATTGGAAATGCACCGAATGACCCCAGAATGACCTAAACCACTTAGCTGTCAAAAGTTGCCTGTATACACTGAACACTTACCCCAGAGGCCCAATTTTCACTCCGTTTCGCTCTACTGTCACTCGTTTCCAGATAACTGAGGTTTTTGGTTTCCCCATAGGGTACAATGGTGAATTTCCAAAATTCGTTAAAAATCGTGAAACTCAAAATTGCAAAAATCCAAAACAGTCCTTTTGTGGGGACTATTGAGAAGAAAATTCAGGAGAACTTTCAAAATATTCTATAGTGATTTGAAGGAGGAGTAACGTTTTGAAGATTTTGCTCCCATAGAGTTGCATGTTGATGAAAATGAAGAAAAGTGGTTAAAAATCATAAGCTAAAAAATGTCAAAATCCAAACAGTACTTTTGCGAGGACTATTGAGAAAAAATTTCAGGAGAAGTTTGAAAACTTTCAGCTGCTATTTGTAGGAGGAGTAGCGTTTTAAAATTTTTGTTTCCATAGGGTCCCATGTTAACGAAAACGAAAAATATTTGTAAAAAATTTCCAAAATAGTCCTGGCATATGGCCCAGGGCAACCAACAAATAAAATTTGGAAGAAATCCATGCATTAACTTCAGAGCTAATTGATGCCACAGACGGATGGATGTATGGATGACAGACAGATTTCGATTCCATGAGCTCTCCCGACATACATGTACCGGTAGTCAAGTAGAGCTAAAAATCAAAAAGTCTTTAACAATGGAAATATGTACAGTATACTTTGGTACCTGCAATTTAGGACCCCTCTATTTAACAATTCGCTCCATTTTAAGACTGGACATTCGTGACACCAGTCTTTTACATTCATTGTAAATATACCTATTTTAAGACTACCTTTAATATACAGTAAAGACCATATTTTTTGGCAGAATGGGTGGTCTTAAATTGCAGGGAGCCCTGTACATGTACCATTTCATGCCCAGTTGGCTTACTCGCATTTTTGCCACTTTCTGGATAGTTCTAAGAAGAATGTTGGCATTCAGGTTGGAATCATGAGGGTACTGGTTCACATCTAGGTATGTGAAAAACTTGTTCTGGCCATGGGCAATTACTCCTGTAATGTGTGTTGGAAGAAGCAAGGCTTGTTTTATATCCTGGAATGAGAGATCGAAGTGTATGTGCAACTGGACGTAAGTTCAAAATGTACATGCATATATGTTTCATTAATGGTACAAAGTCTGATTTAAGACCCTTCCGTCTGATGACTTCCTAAAGACCCCTTATCAGTATCACTCTTGCATTTTGAGTACAAGGATCCTACCATTTTTAAGAGCATGTTAAATTTAAGACCGCATTTCTGGTAGAATGGGTGGTCTTAAAATGCAAGAACCACTGCTTGACTGTGTTAGCAGAGCTACTGTCATGGTGTGGGCATGCGTCATCCGTCCATTGTCTGTCCATCCATCTGTCCGTCCATTAATGCATGCAGGTTTCTTAGAAACCGCTGCATGTATCCAGGCAAAACTTATTGGAAGCTATATCTGCCATATTTCCAGACTGTGTTTTTTGTCTTTTTTTGTCAAATTAAATGTTATAGCACTGAAATTTTTGCTAATTAACACAGGACCATATGGGGCTGGAAATTGCAAAGACTACTCCTTCTACAGTTTTCCTCCGATCTCAGACAAACTTTATGAGGACATTGGCTACCCATTGTGGAATACAGGCTATTACTTTTCTAGGCAAGTGGCCAAGTTTTAAAAACTTTGTGGCACTTCCAAATTTTCACATGGGAGTCCTCAAATGTGCAATACATGTATCTTGAAAATGGTTGATTGTAGACTGAGACAGATGAAAATTTGGAACTAGCCATCCTCGGAAATGCATATATAGGGTACTTTTTATGTAGTATGATTCTTTGAGTTCAGTTTGGGGTAATTCAGTGCACTGTACTAAATTTCTGACTTTCAAAACGCTACTGGTCCCACAGTTTCCATCCTATTTCAACCCAACGTTACGGAAAATATGGTAATCAGGGGAAATACAGGCTTACATGCACTTTTTCTGATGATCTTCCCGAAGTTTAAAAAATATATGGCACTTTGACAATGGGTCCTCTCAGCTCCACTGCCATTATTTATAACTTTGTCTTGTTTTCATCTGGCAAAAGGTCAAGCATTGAGCCTGGGCATCATTTTGGGACCTCATTTTGTTGTTTTACAATGTATTTTGTTACCGGTATTCATTGGCATTTATTAAGGAACACTGTATTTATTTTATTGCAGGAACATGCTCTGGGAAATCACCACATCAGAATAAAATTTCAAAAGAGAATTTAGCAGCATTGGGCTTTTGTTTGTGTAAGCACTTTTTACATATGTTTTTCCAACTTTAGCCCCAATTTAACCACCTACCCCACTGAGTTACTCATACACAATTCTCCTTTCCCCCTCCTCGTTTTAGCATTATTCATGTTATTGTGCTAAACCAGGGAATATATGATCATATAATATGTTACAGTGCAAAGTTGAAGCTTTATCAAAATGTACCCACCAATTTCAATCTGAAACATGTATGAAGATTCCACTAAAGATATGTAGACATCTCCTTGAATAACACTGGACAGTTCATTAAATCTTGGAACTTGTTTTTCAATTTATGTAATCAGCGAATGTCAGGTGACATTGTGTTAATCATTTACATACCTTTGAGGTCCTACCAGTAAAGTGTGGTAAGTTTGTTTTACCTGCAAAACAACATATTTTAAACCTATAGGTAGTATACAATCACAAAAAGTGGCATATAAATCCACAATCTTTAACCATCAAATCAAACCTGTCTTTTGGATAAATCAATGATAATGTACACATGGTACATGTACATGTTACAATGTATTATGTCAAAAATATAAATATAATCAACATTTTGGGTAAGACACTCTCATCTTTATTTGTGTTTAACAAATATATCACTTACAACTAATATGTATTAGAATAAGCATGTGCAATTTACATGTACTGTCAACAAGCCCCACCCCCAGTGGTTTGTAAAAAAACATTTTTGTGCAGTTTGAATAAACCCGGAAAATACATGTATATGCACATGGATGTACAATGCATTTAGTATACATACATGTACATGTACATATGTACATGTATATTCTTTATAGTATATTTTCTATTACACCTGTATGGATTTTAATTTTACTGAGTGTTTTAAAAAAAGAACAAACAAAATACCAAGAAAGTAGGTCATGTAGTACACATGGTACATACTCTGATCCATTCCATCGATGATAACTGAGAGAAAGGTATCTGGCATTTGGCGGGCAGCTTCTCGCTTTCTATAATAGTATTTTCGTTCCATCCTAGAAAAAGCACAATTAATACAGGGTACAAGTACATGTAGTACATACAGCTTTTTTTTGTTATCATTTACATGTAGCTATTATCAAATTATTTACTACATCAACAATGAACTTACCATAATCAGGTGATAATAGTGTGAATAGACATTAAGATTTGCACAAATACTGAGGATCTTGTGTCATTTTTGTAAAAAACGTAACAAAGAAATAAAATTTGCCTGCATCTCAGAAACCTTTGCCAGTAGATCAAAAAATCAGCTGGTTTGACCTCCCAAGGTAGAAAGACTAAATGTGCATGTACAAATGTACATTATGCAGCAGCATCTCTACCCGGTAACTCTAAATTATCACGAGCAGGATTTATGGCAAAAGAAAGAAACTAAGCTAATGGGCCTTGACGCTCTGCTTGAGAACCATCTTGGTGATATGGTGGATAGCTACCTTTCCACAAAATTTGGCATTAATTCACTTGACGGTTTCTGAGAAAACGTGTTTTACGGACGATGATGGATGGACGACAGATGCCTGCGCCATGGCATTAGCTGTGCTGACACAGTCAAGCAGAGCTAAAAAGTGGTCTATTGTTATATTTGAATTTCATTCCCATGGGGTTAATATTAGCTGGTACATGTAGGTTAACATCTGGACCTGGTCATCTGGTCAATTTCCATAATTATAGGTGGTTATTTTAACATTTATTTAATTTATGAATGACTGCACAGTGTAGAGAAAAATAAAATACCAGCAGTACAATATATATTCCAATGAATCGGGGTAGAAAACCATCTTCCTCATGTTCATGGCATATCGATTGGTAGAAATTCAAAAATATTTGTAAATCTGAGCGTGGTATACATGTATGTGCATATCAAATGACATTACTGACTTCAGCATTCTTTAGCTACAAACGATTTTAGACAGTTCTTACATTTGGCGTTCATTATGGAGGCGAAACTGTTGTCTGATGAGCTCCCTAGCTTCAGGCTCTCTCGTGCTTGTCAGCTTCCTATCATATCGCACACACTTCGAGCACTTGGAAAATGTGTTTTCCTACATATAAAAGGAATATGAATCCTTTACAAGCAATTATGAAATAGAATACAAATGTAGCTTATATACAATGTACATACATCATGCAGGACATACATGAACATGTATGTGATGGGTCAGGGTACCCAAAAATAAAGATTGATGAGATAATAGTAAACATGGAGTGGAGACACCATTTATGTCTAGTAAACTGTACCTTAAAACACGTGTACATGTACCATTCATTGGTCACTGTGCGTTAAGACCCCTCCATTTTAATACTTCTGTCAGTACACGGTACACACAAATTCCCCTACTAATTTTTCTCAACACAGTACTTGAAAAAACCTTAAGAGATAGACCCCTAGTTACTATTAGACAGTAACACAAAATCATATATGGCAAGTTCAGTCATGCTACTGGATTTGACCTTGAGCAACCTTATAGGTCAAAATAAGGATTGGACATATTTTAGCACCCAGCCTCCACAAAATTGGAATAGCATTGGCAACTATCCATGCATAACTTTCATCTAGTAGACTAGTCCTTGTGATTTACTTAGTAACAATCTTAGCTTTAACAATTCTCTCCATTTTAAGACCACATTCAATTTATGACCACATTTTTTGGCTGAAGGGGTGGTCTTAAGATGCAGGGACTACAGTATTGGAAAAGGACTTCCTTCTAGTACATGTAGGTTACCATACACCCTAGGAGAAATTTTCAGTATAATATGCTTTTTTTCTCGACTTTATAAAAATGTCAAAACGGTTTTTCTCTACAGTCACTCTGAAAACCCTTGGACAATACTGGTCATATTATTTCTTGAATTTTATCTCTAGATAAGTGCCATGCTGATATTGTACTGAAACATACTGCACTCGATGACTTGAAAACATATAACTGTGATAAAGATGTGCATAATATTGCACATATTTTGTTGCTCAATAACGCCCTGTGCCTCCTCAAATTGCAGGTATTGGGCTCTAAAGTTTGAAACATAAATATCCTTGGTGTTTTAAGACCACCTTCAATTTAACTACCTGGCCACTTTTTTTGGTTTCACCACATTTTTGGGTTGACCACATTTTTGTCAGTAGTCCTTTCTGGGGTGGAGTAAAATTACAAGTTACACCTTGAAGGTTGAAATGGCTTCTGACTACAACTTTCCAAGAAAGGTTTGGGAAACTGGCCGGGCAAGTGACTGTTCACAAGCATGATAAGGCATCTTCAACATGTTCAACACTTACATGTAGGTAATATTAAATAAGTAAGTCAACTTAAAGTGTTTCATAAAGATTAGCCAACTAAGTTAAGCCCAACATCCGTGTTTAACTAAACGGTCTAAGCCTAGTCTGGAGGCGGCTAAAGACTACTTCATCCTTAAGTACTTACGCTAAACAGTACTGAATGATTTTGATTGAATGAATGATTTTGCATTTTGGTAATATTCAGAACAATTCTCTGTGGCTTATTTAGCTGAATAGATTACTGGTAGTTCAAAAATGCATGAAGCGCTCTTACTGTTGTTGATCAGTAAATTGTAGGAGTCACAAAAGAAAGGGGAAAGGACATCCAAGGTTCTCACACGGTTGAATACCCCTACACCTGTATAGATACACACAGCTACACACAAATTTCTACCAGGTGTTTGAAATACATTGAATTATGACTGGCAATTATGCCAACAAACTTCATTCATGATACGTGATAGTTATTACTTATAGCGTTAATCCTCTTCATCAATAACTGAAACATGTGAAATACTGTCTTTTATGCCCTCCTGATTGATGTTTTAGGTACTAGTACAATATTTTACATGCATGTGGATTGTAGAAGATTAACACACAAATAATAGCAGGTTCCCATTAGCTATATGTAACTCCAGCTAGTCAATCAGAAAGCACCCCCCCTCCCTTTCAGTTATGAACCCTGGATCCCTGAGCATGATGTGATAGCAAAACCATGCAATTAATTCACCATGTTCACTTTCTGGATACATGTACATCTACAAAAATGTGCATGTACTTTTTGAATCAGTTTCATTTTAAGACTACATTTCTGAAATGATTGAGCTTAGGTCTTAAATACATGAACCCTTGCAAAGCTACAGGCAGATACATGAGATATGCAATCAAACATATACTAGTCCTGCTATTTTAAGATCACCCAAGGGACCAAGAAAATGTGCTCTTATATTGTGGGTGGTCTTAACATGAAGGTCATTTAACACACAAAGTGGTACTTTTAGACCAAGTCAAATGGTCTTATAATCAAAGGTGGTCTTAAAATAAAATATTGTAACATAGAGGGACTGCTGTAATCATAGACACCATCCTGCATGAATGGGACCACAGATATGTGCTCTTTGTGCACACATGGTTTCTCTCTACATGTACAGGTTATGACCATGCCATACAGATGCTGTTAAATAAACAATAATGCTCGGGACACATTAACTTTGTAGTGTTTCTTTTTGGTTAAGCATGTTAAATTTGAAATTTTTGCTCCCATAGGGTCCCATGTTAATGAAAATGAAAAAGATTTGTGAAAATCAAAAACAATTGGTCTGGGCATATGGCCCAGAGGAAGCCACAACTAAAAATTGTGGCTTCCTCCATGCAATAATTTCAGAGCTAATCAATGCAGACGGACGGACGCCAGACAAATTTAGATTTTGTGAGCTCAGCAGAGCTAATGAAAAATAGGAAATATATAGGGAATGTCTGAAATTGCCCTTTGCCAGTAATTCCAATCTTTTCATATTTGACTAACCTTCTTGATCTTGATGTTTGGATAGTAAATACGCCACATCGATAGAAACGTGGTGGCAGATATATTGTCATCCTCACATCTTTTCATTTCTTGAAGGTACTCCTCATACACAGCCGTCTTCCTAGTTTTATATGGGAGGTACATGTCAGCAAGGTGAGGCATCCTGTCACAGTGATATTCCACATACGTCTCGAACCAGTTCATTGCCCTCAGGTATTCTCCACTTCTTTGAATCTTTTTACAAAGTCCTGGTGCTTTCATTCCTGTCTTGGCTTGTCTCAGGGTGCTGTAGTACACATCTTTATTGATATGATATGCTTTTAAGAAGCACCAGTGACAGAGCGAGAATCCACTAACTGTATATAATGTGGACCTCTTACTGGTCACACTATCAGTCAGAGTGTCCAGTAACCACACCCGTCTCTCCAGCTTGGACTTGGTCCAGTACCTGTATCTTAGGTTGTACATTTCCTCAAACCCAATCTTAGTCAGGCATTTTCTCTTGCATGCACAAGTCTTATCCTTGTATATGATACTGGGAGTTAACACCTTCTTGATGATACTTTTGCTGGAGCTGGGAACTGTTGGCAGTCTGTCTGAAAACGTATGTAATTGTAGATGAAAATACACTGTATACATATGTATATGTGTGTACAGTGTACATGTATGCCTTAACAAATATAAAAATTTAAATGCTTAAATAAAACAAATGAGTAAGGTTCTAGGCTGTTACATAAGAATTTGGGATCCCACTCCTGCAAATATTTTAATATTTTTACCCACCACAGCTCATGCAGCTTTAACTGTATGTGCCCCAGAATTATAACCCCGAAGAATTTGGGATCGAGGCCCAGAGCATTCATGTCACTACATGTACATGATGTAGACAGATATTTGCTGAGCAATGCAGTAGGGAATAAACTCAAACAATAAAGCAACGCAATGTGCCTATACCATTTGGAAAAATATAAATTAATGCCACGTGTATGTAACAAAGACCGCTGGGACAGCAGAAAACCCCGCCGCCAACAAATTCTCTTTTGTGACATCCAGATTAAGGTGGTAACAAGCCGCAGGCAAATATATTTATACCATTCAGATCTGCTACCACTCAAAATCAATATTTGAAAGGTAGCATATATGGTTTCCTATTAATGTTTAATATTAACGTATAGGCCCTAACTATATATAGGCTCCTTTACAAGATATAAGGCTTCGAAATCTTGGTGACCTTCAGTTTGACCTTTCAAGGTCACTCAGATTTTGAGTGGTAGCAGATCTGAATGGTATAAATATATTTGCCTGCGGCTTGTTACCACC
>JAAUYG010078556.1_pt1 | contig 11178 bp, 3 predicted proteins | sample 7278091 | NCBI WGS metagenome assembly JAAUYG01 (sample SAMN14350201, study PRJNA611818) | marine sediment metagenome | isolation source: surface marine sediment (0.6m) | place: French Polynesia: Moorea | collected 2018-08
AGACACGGCTAGTCCTAGAGCAAAACTGACAAAAATGTGGACCTCAGGGGTATGTATTTAGTGTATATGGGGTACTTTTGACTGTTAAAGTGTTCAAGTTCCTTTTGGGGTCATTCGGTGAATTTCTGATTTTTAACGACCTTGTATCTACATTTGACTTAAATTTTCAGGGATAGTGGTACCGTTACTATGGTAGTAAGTTTATACCGTACCGATATTCTTTATCTAGCAAATGCCCAAACAGAACGTCAAGGCCCCTGGGCCTCTTGTTGGAAGGTTTTAGAATGTGATGTGATGCAATTCTGATGATGGTCAAGATTAAAAGCAATACTGTTTATTTTTAACTTAAGAGCGCAACAAATGACAAATGCGCATCATGAGGTTTTGCTCACTTATGGAACACCATGAAGAAGTTGTCAAGGTTTCAGAATGCAATGTAACCTTTGATCTTGGATGACATTGAAAGATCAAAGTCAATGCTGTATTCTTTTAGATGCTTTTTATGATTTAGTCCCTACCTTGCAGCTCTATTGTTAGAAACCAAGTAAAGGAATAATAGTATAGCGTATTGTATTGCCTATTGGCAAGTAAATACGCGAGCAAAGCTTTATTGGTCGTTTGGCCTCTTAGTATAAACATACTGCATATAGTTACTGTTTAATAATTCTAATTCTTTCCTATACATAATTTTATCTCTTAGGAAGAACATGTGCTTAGAGAACTGAACAACGCACTGAAAGAAGAGTACTTCCAAGTTCTGGAAACTTCTTCTGAGGAATACAAGAACCATTCTGGCACAAACCGTGTTACCGCAGAGAACAGGAAAACTTTAAGGGAAATTGCAAATGCGATCAGTATCAAAGGGTTGGAAAAAGAAAGAGCCAGATTCGGCCCCCAGAGTGGCATCAGACGATCTCTTATGAATTACGTCATAGCGGCAATGGAGAACAATAAAAATACCCCGTTCTCTCGAAATTCAAAGATAGAAAAGATCGGGTCCTGCATAGATGGCAGTAAAACTGGACATCTGGATGAAATCGACACACTTTTTGTCACGGATGAAACTGTAATAAAGATTGGGCAACAAGACGGTGAAGTATACTTTTGCCATGTCGACTGCCAAACTATGCCAAAGTCCTTTACGGTCCGCGAGTTACTTGAACACTTTGCTGAATGGCTGAACGAAATAATGTCTAACTCTCCTCCACCTCCCAGCTTTGAGTGTAGTGGCTATGCTGCCCCCGAATTCAGCGGAGTGAGGATTAATGGCCCAGCTGTAACGCTTCAGTTCCAGACCTCCAAGGATTTGGGGGACATGAAAAAAGGAACTTCCCTGACAGTGGATGTTACACTTGCTTTGCCATGTCAAGAATCCGAAATTTTACAAAAGACCTTATCCAGTTGGGTTGAAAACATCGTAGTATCTGTGAACAATAATCCCATAGAAGAGCCCGGAAGTGCGCATTTTGTGCCTAATCCAAAGGACAATCGGTGGCAACCCTCCACTGCTTCAGTTGAATCGCATATTCTTTATGCTCTTAATACCGAATCGCCCCTGAAAAAGGCACATCTCTTGAGCAAGGCCCTAACAGTCAGGGTAAAGAAACTTTGCTTAGAGAAAAATATATTTTCAGCCTCCAGTAATTCACTCAGCAACGAGGTTGAGGAGCTGCTGCGTCTGCTTGATGATTATAGGAATAAAATGGGCAAAGAAAGCTGTGACCTTAGACAGCATCTGAACAAATGTATGAGATACGGACATCACCTGCTGCCATGGGACAAGCGAAAATACATCCAGGAACCAGAGAAAAACCAATAGCAGTGAATATTACAGCAGTCAAGCATACTCTGTTTCGCTTGGCGATACCAAGTGATTATAACTTTCAAGTCTTCAAAGCTGACAGAATATTCCACTTGATGAAAGAAACAGCAAAAACGCTTTCTTGCAACGATTCTCTCTTTTGTGGAACACTCGGTATCACAATGTCCAGCAATTGGAAAGTTTTCTCTCTCGGCAAATGTAACCGAACAGATTCCTCGTTTGGTGAATGAGATCCAACACATGTATGAAATTATAGCCGATGTTATTTTCTCTGATGTAAGTACACTTTGATGGATTGAAGGGTATATTTTGTACTTAGTAATTCTCAGCTAAAGTATAATTGTATGGAACTTACGGTGTTAAGTGTGAACACTGCCTAACAGGTTTTTGACAAGCAAGTGTATTATATATTTTATCTGGGTGTATGCTGTTCTCAATAGCTATGCTGCGATTTCAAACAATCAAATAGACCGATATTCCCATGGTGTATCAAATACGTGTCCTTAGGCATAAATGTGGCTACTTTCAGCAAGCACGTCAAGACATGATATTTGATGAGAAATTGTGTTACCTCAAGCAAGCTGAAGAGGGTCAAACTGAACTTGAAGACAGTGTATGGAATTCGCTGATACGTCATTTTGAAGTAAGTGACCATAATATGTACTACTTTTACTGTGCTTAAGCACCATCATTTCAGGTGATCCCAGGTTTCCTATTTTTCAACTTCTCTTAATTTACGTACTCTTCTTTAACCAGATCCCTTATCAGATCTTAACTTTTGGAATTGGTCACCACAAACTATTACAACTGCCTATGAAACTGTTGGTTTGGAGACTGAGCATTCACTTGTTAATCAATGTGATAGCAATCTTAGAAGCACAATATTTGATTTTACTTATTTCACCCAAGGGTGATTATTCTGCATGGTAAATACTCTGAAAGCTTTAGGCAGTTAAGTATCATTTACCAAATGTAAATGGTAGTAATGCTAAACCGCATAGAAGCATTCTTATTATTGACACTCTTATTGATTATTTAATTAGCAACAACTCAGCATCAGTAAAGGTTCGGTTGGATTTTTTTTCATTCTATTCTTTAGTTCCTGAGCTTTTCCTATTGGACATTTAACCATGTTGGTATAGGGCACGGTTGTTACATGTAACAAAGAACGCTAAGGAGTTTCTGTTTCCAACTTTTACAGAGAACCAGGAATAAAACTAATCCCACCAACAGCCTTGACCCCAGCAATGACTATTTCACCTCACCTCCTCTGGATCAGTTCTATAAGGATGCCCAGGGGGAGTGTTGGGTGGAGAGCTTCTGTGTTGGTCACATCAGATATGGGAGTGCTAGATTTCTAGGGAAGACCAATATTGCTGTCTTCAACCTGGAAGAATTGCGCTCTATAGGTATGACCTATGTTATAGAGGGGGTGGAGTGGGGCTTTACTCTGATTTGTCTTTATATGTAGATTATTGTACACCGGGTTCTCTTTGCTGGTCTATTATTGATGCTGTATACTAATAATACTGATAGCAGGTAACGATATATATACTACGAGAGGATCTATAATCGCAGTTATTGAAATGATGGGAACAGTTTGGGTTACGCGTATGTGTGTATGGTAGCGTTGGTTTTCATTTAAAAGGCAAATGGTGAAGTCTAATTGACCATGACACACTGACTTATCTATTTATTCTAAGGACGTCCTGCTTATAGCTGATGATTTAATTCGTTTGGGCACCTTATCTTCGAATGCTACCATTCTTTTCGAATGCCACCATTCTCTTCGAACTCAATCCCTGCTGCTGTAATTGGAAAATGTTGATATTCTTAGACACCTTATCATATTCATATCTTTTTAGAAGACAACTCTTTGAACTTTGAAACTATCAGCGTGTTCATATTTATTTTGTGTTGTCCCCGCTGGGTTGCATTCCAGTCAAATTTAGTCCTGGGACAATTGAGGTTTACCCAGATGACACACAAAAGCCACCAGTGGGAGAAGGATTCAACAAAGAATGCGAAGTTACCTTGTATAACATATGGATTAACAAGGACCCCAGTCCTGACGACGTTCACGTGGTAACGTTTAATAAGTTTACAAATACTATTACTACTATTACTACTACTACTACTACTACTACTACTACTACTACTACTACTACTACTACTACTACTGCTACTGCTACTACTACTACTAACACAACTACTCCTGCTGCTGCTACTGCTTGGATGAAATTGACGTGGCTGTTGCAAGCCAATTAATCATGTACTTATCATCCTATCAAAAGTTATGATATATTTTTTCCATCCATTATGATCAGCCTCCTTCTTCTTTACAATATTTCTGTTCTCCGTCCACGGAGAACATTCTCAGCACAAAGATAAAATAAACGGTTCCTCCGCAGAAGAAGAACTCTTCCATATTCGTGCGCTATTGTCTACGTGCGCTCTCAGCAGCGGAGAGACCGCTATAACTGTACCCCCGTTTATCAGTAACGCTAATGCAGGCACACATGCACGTCTGACCGAAACAATTCCAGTTCTGAATACCTGGCTGGCTGGATATTGCCCGCTCTAGAAAAAAAAACAAAACACACACACACACACGCAAACCCACCTCTTCCTATGAGTGTAAAGTCTTATCCACATTAGCACCATCTCTTGCAACTTGAGAATAGCCCATAATGTGATGCAGCCTAGGACCGGTGTTCTGGATTCTAACTGGCGCTTTCCCCGGAATATCGTCTGTCTGTTGATAAACGCGTTTTCTGGACCTGACACTGATTCAGCACGTCTGTACAAATTTCCCGTCTGCAGAAACAGACAAAACCGATATAAGTTTAAGCAGAACAATTTTCGTCTACTCCAAATTGGAACAAAATTGGACTTTTGCTGCTATTCGCCGCCTATCCTAACAAACACATACACTATATCCGTCAAAATGGTTGTCGCATGCATTTTTTTGGACGTAGAATTTTAGAGGTACAATTTGGAATAGATTTATTCACAAAATGTGTGGCTAAAATTAAGGAGGAGCAAGTATCTTTTAAATGTTTTGCTATTCAGAGTTTTAAGAAAATAAAACAATACCAATTGTGTATGTTTGGACAGACATTTTGACCAACAGTGTAGAGAAAACGACAACACAATTTGGGCCAAATCATAGCCCAGGACACGTTCAATGTTGTACTCGGGGTGTCTCCGATACACTGACAAACACACAAAACTTAATCGCATAAAACGTGACATTTGAAGTATCCTTTTAGAACTAAAGCAATTGGACCAGTCATTCATTATCATGCTCAGTATTATATATAATGCAGCACTTATAAGCCACATATGATATATTATTCAATACGGAAATAAACCTTAGGAGTAAGACCAACTTGATAGCCATTGCACTTTGTTTTCAACTGTAATAGGGAGTGTTTGAAATGCCTTGGCTGGAAAGTGATCCGAGGATACCCGAAGCAATCGAAAAGGTGCGAAAACCGCGACGCGTCGTGATTGGCCGTAGCTTTATATGGCGGAATGAGATTGGCTAAAGGGTAGTCATATGACCAAAGGTAAGGCGGCTTCCGAATGAAACCGACTATTTATAGCTATTTAAGCTTCGAATTTGTGGCATCAAAATACTCTCTATTGTCAGTGCATCTTCAAAAGATGTATTCAAAGATGTATTCGCAAATGCAGTTTTCGGTAAATTAACTCATGCTAGTCTGGGGATTTTTGTGGCATATATCGATCACCAAACACCAACGGTTTATTATAGATAGCTGCGCCAATAAATATAGATGCCACATTTGTCGACATGGTTACTTTAAATGGTTACTGTAAATTCTATTTTGTGAGACTTTTCTATTTATTTGCGCAGTTGGTGGTTTAATTACCTGTAAGTGATATCTTAACTTTGAGATATAGTACATTATAAAATTGCTAGAGTGTGAGCCACACTTACCCATAATGTAACAGACGGGTATATTACACGTAATATCAATTAACTCTACCTACTTGTAACTTTACTGTTACATTGTGTATATATCTTTAATGTATATTTGCACTAAAAATAACTTTACTAGTAAGCATTGTGAGCTTTGTTTGACTGGCTTAGCGCCACTTGTTTCTAATATCCACGAGATCAGCGATACACACTTAGCTTAGCTACACTGGTGGCAGAAAGAGACCATCATATCGATCATAAGAAAGCAGACAACACTAGTGTTTGCATCTTCCCCGTATTTTCCTACAACGTTAGCTATAATGCTCTAATATTTTCTTATCCCGGCCAAATAGCTGTTGTCATTCCGGATCGCAGGCGCAGCGAACTTCGTGGGTCTGCCACCACCGCTTCGTTCGACGATCTACCCACCGTTCCAGGATGAAACAGTTGGTCGACAAAGTGGCACATCGTCCAGAATATAATCTTGTCTTACCCCCCCCCCCTCCTTCCGGATCCCTGACACAAAAAGCTCCACCTCGAAGTCCCGATCCAGAACCGACACTCTGGAACAACAGCATCCCGCGTATTGTAAACACAAGGTGCAGATCTCGCATTTCCGTAAATGTCGAACCGCCTTTACCCCCTCGGGGGTATCCCGACGCCTGCATGTTTGACATATGCAGTGCCGCCTTCAGATTGTCTGAATTTCCCGTCGATGCATCCTGGCTGGAATTGTGATATGTGATGTGTTTGCCGCTTTCCTGGGCAACCCATGCCGTGCGCTAATATTTTAAATATTCTCCTCTCGTATGCGGTGAAGTTTTCCGTGAAATCCGTTCAGTTAAACCCGTCCAATGCCAGAATAAATTTACCAGGCTCCATTAAATCCAGGATTTCAAGTCAGGCACGAATAAATTAATTAAATCAATCGACCTCGCGCGAAACCGGTTTTGCATCAAATTGTTATAAAATTATAGGAAGTCTGTTTACTAGACAAACTATGGCGCTTGAAAGGTAAGAAATACAGGGGTTTCATTGAAGCAACGTTTTAATAACTATAAGGTTTATTAGCAACCCGATGTAAAGGTTAAATTATGCAATGTCAACAACGTAAAACATACACATTGTACAGTAGAACCTGTCTTGAAAGACCACCCCATTGGACACAAAAATGTGGTCTGTCAAGACAGGTGGGGGAGGCGGGGTGACAGGTTCAATTATATTGAAATGTGGATCCTTCTGCCAAAAATTTGTGGTCTGTCAAGACAGGTGGTCTCTCGTGGCAGTGGTCTCTCAAGACAGGTTTCACTGTATAAGAATTAAAAAGAGACATGCAATTTATATCTCATTTTCAAATGGCCACCAACCGCAAAATCTGACCAGTGAACTGGACAATGTACACTATAAAGCTACAATCCCAGCTATAGCTAAAACAGTATCTTATTAAGATTATTTTGCTCTATGGGAAAAGGATTAAAACGAATTAAAAAAAGTTCAAGAGCGACACCGTCACGAAACTCTAAGTGGACGTGGTACACTACGGAAGTTCGATAGCACCAATTTGTAACCAAAGAAAGGAGACCAGGGCCCCAAATTAACTCAGTTTCGTATAATGAAATTAACTTTATTTTAGTGTTGTACACATACGTTTATATTCTTAATGTCAAGCAACGATGTGAAAAAAATAGAGACAGATACAATGACGGTGAAACCTTAGATAATTCCAAACCGTTGAAAGTGTAAAATGCTGGGATGTGTTTACATAATATTTTAAACACTTTCAACTGTTATCGCGCCCACACCCGGCGCTGTGTATCTACGGGGTTAAGATATTTACAAATGCGTTAACTCTGATAACCGGCCGGAAGGTGTGGCGTATAGTCCAGTCATATCCTATTCCAATTAAAGGCGTTGTCCAAGATCCAGTTTAGCCAATCGGAACACACGTGTAAAATAATAACAAGAGGCCCTGGGGGCCTGACGGCCTGATTGAACACTTGGAATACAAACCCCCCAACCTAAAAGTTTAATCCGTTTGGGCCTGCGCAAAGCAGCTACCGAGTTGCATCGATTTTCACAGAAGTGCATCGAATAACTCCACTGAGAGTAATCTCATACAATATGCCATGGAAAGTGCCTAACATATCTAGTTCTCAGGGGCCCAAGGCCAAAATTTTCACCCATTTTGCTCTAGCTATTTTGAGGTATTCTAAATGTGCAGATACTTTATTAGTTCACAAGGTTTAAATTCAAAGTATTATTGTTTTCGTAAAATTCGTTATTTGCTAGGTCCCAGTACTAGACTGTTTTTCCAACATTGTTGTAAATGTTCTCCTAGAAGCTTGCTGAAATTTGATTAAATCAGTAGGAGTAATGTTTTGATTTTTTTCTCCCGATATTGTCATATGTCAAAAATGCAATAAAAATAGTGTTAAGCAGATCACCAAAAAGTACTAGCCTGTATTCTACCTGTGAACTTTGGATGAAATCGGACGAAAAATGTGGGAGGAATAGTGTTTGAAAATCTTAACGTCGAAAATTTCCAAAGTGCACTGAATAGACTTAATTGAACTCAAACAATTACAATTTCACATGAAAAGTGCTCTACGTATATATTTCATAGGACATCCGAGTCCCAAATCTTCTGCCACGCCGCTCTGTGACTAGCCCTTCTCGAGACATATCACATTTTTCTGTTTATCATTGATTCCAACGTTAACATATCAGTCCCATATTTTTGTTACGCCTACCAATTGTCAAGAAAAGTCAATAGCCTGTATTCTCCCATTGGTTTCCAATGACCTCATGGATAAGTTTGGACCAAAATTGTAGGAAGAGTACAGATGTTGTCCCCATCTGGGTCTGTGCTAAGGTTTCAAAGTGACATATTTTAATATTTAGTAGATCAAATAAACAACCAAACTAAACAAACTAATTGACTCTATTGCCCATGATTGCCACATTTACCATGAAGTTTGACTAAAATCGGTCGAAAATTGTGGGAAGAGTAGCACTTTGAAAAAAAAAATTGAAAAGTTCACCAAATGAACCTAAAGGCATCTCAACCAATCTGACATGGAAAGTACCCTGCATATATATATATTTCGCGCCCCAAATTTTCATCCGTTTGGCCAATTCGTTGAAAATAGAAAAATAAAAACAAATGCTCTGGAGATATGGTAGATAGCTACCTTTCCATATAATTCGGCATTAATCTGTTTATGACAAACCATGTTCACGGTCGAAGACGAGGACGAACGGACGACAGACATTCGCGACATGACAGTAGCTCTGCTGACAGTCATACCTAAAGAACAAAAACCCTTAAAGTTATCTTCGCGTGCCGGTGTATGACTGCTATTACTATTAATGGTGTATCAAAGATCAACTGCTCGTCAGTTCATGTGACACGAGGCCACAGTGAGAGGACATTACGAAAATCAATTCAGATTGAACAGTAATTATTTGTTGAACAGCAATGAATTGACGGAGTACGATATGCCATTATGACAGAGATCTATGTAGTCTAATCCAAACAAACTAAAAGTAACTAATCATCAGTAGATCGTGCAACTTTAAATAGGAGGAAACGAATGGGTCCTTGAGTGAGTTCATTGCAATATTCCACCAACTATTTTGTTACTGTAGGCAAGACTAAAGATCAACATAAAACGCTTGGCAGATTTGATATATTCAGTAAAAATCTTGGTGATGCCCAACGTAGGGTACATACGTGTAACCTATGCTTCGTTGTATCGTTTCAGGGCTTGGATACAAAATGAAATGTCACGTGATAATACGCGATAAAATGGCGTCTGCTGCAGAGGATAAAGCCACGTGACCAAAGCCATCGTAGAGGAAAATGATCGAAGGGTAAGAGGACAAGTGTACTAATAAATGTTCGCACATTTGTGATAGCCATACACTATATTTGTGTGGGAAAATGGTTTGCCTCTGTACTTATAGATTCCGTTTTAGCAAAATATGTTTGTATGAATTTGAACAGATAAAGTTATCAAGCACTTACAAGTGTGTTATTCAGGGTTTGGGGACAACCACCTTAAAATGCGTTCGCTAATATGTATAACTTATATGCACTATGAAATAAGAAATGCCTTAATGGCCTTTAATGGTTCGTTTGGAATTCAATTCGAACAACAGAAAAGACATTTTTAAAGACCTAATTGGGTAAGTTAGTGGTGGGGCACAGGACTGAAGATGGATAGTTTGACAATGTCATCTGACAATTTCCCATATCATTCCATACATTTTGGGTGTTTTGGTGAACACAAAATTCAGAAGACGAATTAGACAAGTGCGCTTCGATCCCTGAAGGCATGATAAAAACATAAACTAAAGATTTCTGAATCAAACAGGTGAAGCTACAGCTTAAAAGTAAGGGCATGAAAAGGCAAATTATATGTCTCGAGTTATGGGTACTAACCAGGTGTCTCAAACATGTAGAGGTAATGCCCCCAAATTAAGGGCACGATCAAAAGCATTCTAGCTCTTCAGCAGACATCGAGGATGAGCCAGAAAGATCCAGAAGAGAGCAGGATTGCTGCTTCCGGGTACAGAATCTCCAGAGAATCTGTTACTAATCCCTGACAAGGTCCACTCTGTGATGTTAACTCACGCCTTTCGCCTTGATAAGCGCAAGGTCGACGACAGCTTCTGTCGTCTGCCAACGCCGCGAGATCACCATGGCAACGCCCTCCCGTAAAAGGCTCCGTCTCTTGGATACTGTTTGTTTCTCGTGTTGGGATGGCCAACTACGACGAAATGTTTGTGGTTGAGAAAAGAGCTTAAGAACACGATAAGGGCTATCAGGAGATTTTGTGCAAGAACCACCAGCTCAGCCCACCCCCCGCCTAAGACAGAAATTGGGATCACAGGCAAAAAGTGCTAACGCCAGCAATTAATGTTACGCTCAAATCCTTGCAAAGCAGACATGAGTTTTCCGTGTGTTTCGTTTAGATTCAAATACCCGGCACTTCGTGGAAGCATCCAGATACAATAATTTTGGGAGACCAGAACAGCAAATTAAACCCACTAACATGCTAGTGACTTCTGTGTGGGACTCCAACACGTGGAACAGGTAACGGCAATTTGATTCAGAAGTTACCTTTGGTAGATTCCCCCAGAAAAAATAGGGTCCTTGTGCTGTCTAGTCTAACACGAGAGGATCAAGACGGGTTTTAAGTTGACAGGAAATGGAAGTGAAAAAAAAAGTTTATCGGTGATTCTCGAGACCCCTTTCTTCAGAGTCCTGAGAGAAAGAGAGAGAGAGAGAGAGAGAGAGAGAGAGAGAGAGAGAGAGAGAGAGAGAGAGAGAGAGAGAGAGAGAGAGAGAGAGAGAGAGAGACTGAGATAAAAAAAAAATCGAGAGCGGGTATAAAAAAATATAAAA
>JAAUYG010042303.1_pt1 | contig 11177 bp, 3 predicted proteins | sample 7278091 | NCBI WGS metagenome assembly JAAUYG01 (sample SAMN14350201, study PRJNA611818) | marine sediment metagenome | isolation source: surface marine sediment (0.6m) | place: French Polynesia: Moorea | collected 2018-08
ACTGCAGCACAGGTTTCTAAATAATATACAATGTTGTACCAATTCAACGTGGTGTGTCCGCGCCCAGCTCAAAACGCGGCTGACTACCAGGGGGACAACACCGTTGTCCCCCCCCCCCCCCCCCGCCTTCAGTTCGATTTGCCAATTCGCTGGCCTTATTTTGAGGCCATTGGATGCCTTTTGTGTAATATAAAGGCCTCGAGCGGAGCGGAATGAGTTGTGGAAGGACCCTCATCAGCCATCCGGCAGGTGAAAATATTGGGTAGAAGGCAGGGGAGGTGATTGGGTTTGACCCTGGAGCGGGTACACACCAAGCCCGTGTCCTGAGGCCGTTCCTGTTTTACGTGTAAATGATGCAATGCTAATACACTGGCATTTCAAGTTCCTGCACAGTAGCAGCTGAGTAGAGTCTTGGTATCATGAAAGGGGAAATATTCCCAGTTCGGGGGCTATCTCATTTGCAAGCTCAGTTCCATATATTAATAGGTAGCTAAACAAATAACCGCACGCATGCTTAAAGGTAAGTTGTTCTTACTTCTTTAAAGGCACACCCCATGTTCGTTACTGTTGTGATTCCGTCCGAGTGATTCTCACTGTCATATCGATCAAGCACCATTCTTTCCGGCCATTTTTCATCATTATCGGTAAATAATATACTCTGTACTAATGTTCTTTGTTATAACACGAACCGACGTTATTAAAATAACGTTTTGTTCTATTCTACACTCAATTCTAGTGACTATACATATTCATGGCCAGCTAATGGAATTCTGAAACACAACTGGAGGGATTGGCAGGTACATGGGGTATGCTCGATAATGTTTCCGACAGATATAAAACCGGAACATAATTTATCAGGGCCCCTGAAGTATCAGTGTTATAAGCAGTCTTTGATTTGAAGCTGTTTTGGAGGAAAGCCTTCAAAATTAACCACTGTATACAGCTCATTCGAATGTGTGAGGGCACCTCGCGATGCCGGAACCGGGGCTGTATTAATAAAACAGGCGTAGGCTACGCAAGGACTAACTACAAAACAGAAGATAAGAATGTAGCTAAGAACAGGCTTACAATGTACGAACAGTTATTTTAACCCAATATGTTACATCATTCACTGATTACTTGCCGGTTACGAGCAGTTTATGCATGCAACGTGAACCGTTCATTTAGGCTAACTGTTCGTTAACCTGTTTTTAGCTACATACTCTGCATACTCCGTCTAGTATATGCCTGTGCTAGTCCTTTCTTAATAACCTACCCACGGTTTATGAATGCGGACCCTGGAGAAAAACATGCGGCCACATAAGATTGGGTCAGCTTACGCACGAGTCTAAATGTTCCCACTCGCTGTAAAATAGAACAATAAAGTACAGAAATGCGACTCTGCAGTTTGACTCTTGTGTTTAAAGACACACGGGCAGTCCGGAGTAATCCCTGGGGTTCCCTGGTTCACGGAACACGCGGCAGTACTTATGTCTGAGTTTCGAGTTAAATCCGATTCTTAGCCAATCGCAATACTCAGATTTGGGACTTATGTAAAAATGAGACTTAAGTACTTTTCGACAACTACAGCCTTGGTGTTGGCATAAATTGGTAATTGTCAATAAAGGTGCATCGGCAATGATCTAGGAGGACTTTTAGCGGTTTCAATTACGATGGATCTGAAGGTGATGCAGATGCCTTATGGTGGATATCGTGTTGAATCCTGACTATATCGCCAAGCGTGATGCAAGGCGATAGCTGAATCCGTTTACTGCTTGCAAATCTGACACTAGGTGTTATGGCAGCCGCCGTGGTAAATATCGCTAGCTGTGTCAATGGATCCCTTATCTTCAACCTGTCAGCGGCAGCACACTCCGACTAATAAATCCCTCCCGCCCCCTTCCCCCATTCCCTCTTCCCGGCACATCATGGAGGGTTGGAGGATAGTAGTGGAGGAGGAAGACTCTTTTCCGCAAATCCTCACAAATCTGAAGCCTTTCCTCAATTTTCGCCGACAAATTCCCGTTAATGCACGCCCGACGTTAGCTTGCCGACACCAGTCGCGATCTGCGCGAGACCCCAGGGCACTGACGTAAACCGACTCCCATCATTGTCCATTTCTCGGCCAGAAGCCGTATATCTGGACCTTTCAAAGCTGCCGTCGTGAAGGCTAAAAGGTCACTTGGGGGGGGGGGGGGGTTGCAGTGTGACAACTTTATTGAAACAACGAAGAAACCGGGGGCCACTTTGCAGAAAATTATACCAAGTCCCGAAGCGCACCTAATAAGTTCACTAAGTAACCACCTTGATGACCAGATTGTCTTTTACATGGTTGTGTTTCCTTTTGGACTTTTCTACACATTGGTTGCAGACTTCGGACAAAGGGGGGGGGGGGGGCATTACTGTTTAATAAACCTAAAAAAATATCAGTATTTGACTTTATTTTTTTATAATTGCCTTAATAGTCTTTCCTGCGAGGAAACCGGTATTATATATATTTATATACCGCTAAGAAGGGGTGGGGTGGGGGTGACTGTAGATAAACCAAATTTCGAAAAAGGTCCTTTTCCCATATAATGTAGTCAGACCGTGATGCAGATGTGCTGTCCGAATTAATTTGTCCTTGCCAACAGTGGATGAGTATAAACGATTTGTTACAAGCGGAATAACTAATTTCGTTTATTTTCCCAGCTCTTCCACATTATTCTACTGATTTCCAGGTTATTTCTATACATTTAGCAAAAAACATCGGCTGTCAAGGAACGCATGTTTGCTGAATTTAAGTTCTCCTAAGCCTTGGACGTATTGCAATGCAAGAGCAGAAGTGAAAAAAATAAACTGTGTGAAATGCAACTGATAGCAAGCGTTACTTTGTCCGTCAAACACATGCAACTTATCTGTCTCAGAGAAGGGCCAGGAAATAGGAAAAAATATCTCCCCAGGGAGGTTTTTGAGTAACTTGGTCACATGCTGCGTGCGGCTCTGACCGGGGGTATTTGGTAAAAAAGGTCAATCGCATTCATTTCTATGATAAACTTATTTAGTCCGAAATTTGCATGGACTTGTATCTGGGGCCGACGTCTCATTAAGGCTAAGTCGCGGTGAGAGTAAGGCTTGAATAGTAAACGACTATCCCTACCGGAATAGACCAACCATTTCCTATAGGCCTAGGTTGGAAGGGGGCCGTAGATTGGGTCTCTGCCGCTTGACGTTGGTTCTGTCGTCTGCTACTAACTAAAACGCTTTCATCCGTACATCCGGGGTCTCAAGGTTGGCAATGGATTTGTTTCCAGGGGTCATGACCCTGGGTGCCCCGGATGTGAACTCTGGTCCAAAAACTAAGGCGCGATGTGTTCACTGAGGGCTGTGGCTTTTCACTACATATGGCCAACAGGAAGCGCACATATAGCGTTAAAATGCAGAGATTAGCGTAACTATAGACGCAAAAATGTTCAACTTGTAGTGCCTCACAATAGACGATATTTAATTAAAGAACTGATATTGTGATAAGATGATGTGTGTTGTCGAGAGGGCGAGTTTACTCTATAGCGTGCAATAGTGTCCAGAATTATAATGATTAAATTCAGCGTTTGTTCTGTGAATAAATCGCGCCACTTAGACGTACTAACATAAGCCTGGCAATGATATAAAATAGTGAGCAAATAAGACAGTGTAGTCTGGAGAATAAAGAAAACGTCGACGTGAGGTAAGGGCTAAGGTGTCCCTGCGTCTGACATCAAATGAAAAAAAAATATTGTCTAAAAGAAGTGTTTCGTTCCATGTTAATGTGGTTTTTTTTTTCTTAGAATTAACTGAAAATTGGACGTGATAGCAATGCTACTTCATGACCAGTGTAATAAGTTTTGTGACGGCTTTCGGTAGCCGCGGGAGAAATACTAAACACAATACCCGTCATGTAAGGTATGAAGAGCGTATATATATATTGCGCTGTGAGTGGTCGGACCATTGTCCTATTATGGCAGATTGCAGTCAGAATCAAGACTTACATGCGGCGATACCTCAAGGACGCACCCACACAGGAGGCGCTTGTGGCCGACATGTCACCGGCCGAGCATTACGACTGACAGCGAGTCGCACAGAAGATGACCTATGCCGGCTCGCGGATGCTTACTAAGTTGCCACGAAAGTGATTTAAAGGAAGCAACGCTCGTGGAGGGTTAAGTGAGTGAAAGTAGCCCGGCTGTTAAGGCAAAGAACGCCTGTCCCTTAAAGAAATAATCCAAGACACCTATTCATTCATTGTTTTGTTTTCTTCCCTTGACAAAAAAGCATCGTATTTGCTACTTTTTAGCTCTGCTCGACTTGGTCAGCGGAGAACCGAGCCCTTGTTTCTTCGTCGTCTCTTAACTCAAGTATGCTTCTCAGAAACCCCTGCATGCATCGAAGCCAATTTTTATGGGGAGCTACCTATCAGCCACATCTCTCGACCATTTGGAAGCTCTAAATTATCTCAAAAATATAAAATGATACTCGCAAATTAAGTTACCCTTTTAGATTTTTACAATTGTGAATTTTAACCTTTTTCTTACGTTCTCCTTAACATGGAACCTTGTTACTCATTCCCACCTTTGTGCATCCTCATTTCATATCATACCTGTCAATAATGTCTTGTATGTTTTATGTTTTCTGTTAGCATGTTTACTTACTTTAATTTAAAATTTTATTCCATCCTCTTCAAGGAGCTCATCAAAGTCCCTTTGCCAAAGGCCTTTGGTTTATTTATCAGTTGCGAAAATAGAAATGTAGACTCGTACATCTCTCCGCCTGATCGGGTAGTTAGTATGCTTACATATGTTCACCTGCATGACATAGTTGATCTTATATAATGACCACAAGCTATTTTAAGATAGGATCAAGTCATCAACTTGAAGGATTTTTAGGTCTCACTCTGCTTGTGGTATCCACTGGAGAGCAATAGTCTTTACGCAGGATTCTGTCCGTTAACTCGCGCTTTGCAGGGTAAATCATCAAACATGCGATAAGTCATAATATGCGAAGTTTCATATACATCTTCAGACTTTTGTCCATTATTGAATATTTCGATTTTTTGCCCATCGCTGGTACATCTCAAGCAACATCATAAACTTACGTTTTCAGGTTCTATTATTTCGTAACTTTCATCTTTTTTTTTAGGAAAATGTGAAATTTAACCGTTGTAGCCAATGGGCAATCGAGGTTACTCTAGAGTGCAACGAAGATGTTGCCTATGAAGTTTTAGAATGTGGTGCATCCTTTGACCTTGGATGTCACTAAAAGGTCAAAATCAAGATTGTCCCAGTTTAAATTATTCTAAGTGACTGTTAAAATAAAAAAAAGCTTAGGTTCGTATAGAACGTTATTAGGAATCTGCCTGTTGTTCTTCACAATTTGACGCGATATGTAGGTGAGAAGAAAGGTCATGCAAATATCTTTATAGCATTAAACCTCACAAACGGTGCCTCGTGAGGTTTAGGTTACTGTAGAACACTAATAGGAAGCTGTGCATGAGATTTTAGAAATTGATGTGGCATTTGATCTTCAAAGATGTTCAAGGACACAATCAAGGTCATGCACTGCAAAGCTGGTAGCTAGAGTTACGTGTGCCTGATTACGTTCCTGTCTATACCAAGTTTTCAGACATATCAGCGGCTCTCAAAATAGGGTGATTATGTCACGCCGTGAGCTCCTGGTGATCAGTATGGTGATAATCGTGGCATTCTACAGTAACCAACAAAACATAAACCAATAAAGTTACGCACGTACACTCATAGAAATATGCGTATAATATATGCTTTGTGTAAGAAAAATAAGCTGCTGTGATTGGGATTCCAAACCCTAATACGATCGTCTGTAATGTATATCCGGCATTGTAATTGAATGATTGTCGCGCGGAGTGATATATACACATACGTAGCTGCCTACCATACTGTTGCATCTTTTCCGTCAAATTCCAAATCTTCACTTCTCAATATTCAATTTCGGGTTATCTCTGGCTTCAGAGGAATTCTGGGATATTTTATTCCACACCGGACGTAGGGCGTAATTGCTATGGATACGGTTCCCCGTAGACCTGAAGTGTTCTTTGTGCCTGTCGAAAACCCATCTCATGAAGTCGGATTAGTTCCATTGTTAACAAAGGCTTTGGGTGAGAGGCAGAAAATGAAGTATATATCCCCCCATTGGCGTAAATGTAAAGATGCTAAGGCAAATAAACTGAATGCTATGCAATCAACGATCCCATAATGCAACTTCGGTGAAAATAAACAAACTGAATGGCAGGGAAATTTCTCAAAATTCCCTGTGGGCAAAAGATGTCGAGAAAGTCCAACTTTAGAATCCAACACCAGCCGTGATGGCCATGTCAGTACGTTGTTAGAGCGGAACAAAGTTCGGATTTGAATGTCCAATGCATACTGATTCCTGGGGTAAACTGAATGAATTTTGGGGGGGTTGGGGGTGGGGGTGGGGGGTGGGGGTAGGGGATTAGTATCAGAGTAATATGTCAAAGAACTTCAACGGTACAGCCAAGCAGTTTTAATGGGACGGTCTTTTAGATTTATATCCGTGGTTTTGATTTACAACAATGACTGTTAATTTTTTTCTCTTGTATCATGCTTACCGAACCTAATTACACCAAGCCTACGCGTTTGGACCACTTAAGGGTGGACTTCTAGGTGATCGCACTTGTAATGAAAAGCTCGAAAGAAGACAGTGTTTGTCTAGGCGATCAGTGTACTTGCCTTAATTTACCTATTTAAAGACTGAAAACTGAGCCTAGTTTTATTTCCATGTACATGTACTTCCGCGTATACTTGTAATGCACCCAGTCGCTCTGTAACTCAGATGCCTCACAGAGCGAGAACATATAGCTCACATTTCTAATAATATCCATGCGTTAAACAACAAGTCCAGTAGATATTGCACCAGCGTCGTAAACCACAGCTTCTCACATGCTTAGCACGGAGAGATATGTATAGCTAATGCTGATACATGGCGATATCTGGTCAGAATGATATTGGACACGTAACCCAGCAACATAAATGAGATAGTTTATAGCTTTAGGTATGCTCGGGGATCCCTTTTCCGTGGTGTTAAGATGACTGATGAGTGTTAGTGTTACAATATTTATAGTTTGAACTTTCTGTTTTGTGGTTATTAAACATTGTTACCTGTCTAACGTGGTTTAGTCATGCAATTTTAGTAATAAATATGCAAAACAATTACAACATTAATGGAATCGATCATTTTAAAAACTATGGCTATGAATAGAATGCAACAAAAGGGGGCGCTCTATTCCGTGGCTTGAGCTTACGGTTTATGATTTGTTATTGTATGGTGGCTATAACGGGACATGTGCTTGATGAAACAAAATAAACACCTTTCGTAAACGTTATTCGCAGACAGTTCCTATATAACCCAATTTCTTCAGCCTTGTAGAGGGAGTATGCATTGGCTACCATTCTTAGAGCAGCTTCATGTTTTCGAGGGGATACCTTTTCTTTTTTGCCGAGTCAGCTTTTGAGGGCATGTTTCGAAATTGCAAGGAATTTATTTAACACCTGCGACATAATATCTGACATTAAGTGGCTTCCGTCTTATGAAAAATCGGACATACAGGCAGAACTTAAAGATTTGTGAGGCTCGTCTACACTATTATGTATGAAATATGTACATGTAGCACCATCATCGGAAAAGAGGAATAATTGGAAATAGCTTAGGCCTTTGGCAAAATGTTAAATAATAGCGGACCCAATACTGAACCTTGCGGGACACCGTAGTGTACCTGTTAAAGAGTAGCTCTTGTTCCAGTGAATTTCACATACTGCAGATGGTTATTTGGGTAGCTGCTGAACCATTCTAAGTCATGTCCTCGAATACCGTAATATGCTAGTTTTGCAAAATGTTTTTGGTCATGAATTATGTTTAGACTTTGTCTTTTAACGATGGTTAGTTTTACGCTGCTAACTTTTTAGCTTTGAGTTCATTTTGTTTATCATATGGCATTACATGTATATGCCTGTTACAAGAAAAATTAACTTGACAAGAATGTGTGTTGTAAATCGGGTGTAAGACAGCGCAGTGTGAGCACCTAGACACTTCATATGGTTGTTTCTATTTCTGTTAACCTAGCTACAATTGGTAAATAATATTATTTGGCAAGCGTCAGCCCCACCATAGGCTTCCATTACCCACTGAACGAAATAAAATATGTTAAATGAAATATGTTAAATATAATTATCCAGAAATTCTGAAGAGTTAAAAAAGTCTGTAAGAATATTATGACACCTTTTCTACTAGTATCGTTAAATAAGTATCGTTTAACCAATGAATCCATAACTCCGAGGCTACTCTGCTGCAGTATATAACAGAGGTTTTCTCCTTTTTCCCTTGAATTGTTAATGGATTCAGAGAAAATGGACTTAACAGGTTGGCTGTATGACGTCACTGAACTGATGCACAAAGTCAAGCAACAAATCCCCGTACTTATCCTAAATGGGAACATATATTTTTTTTTCGACATTCACCATTAAAATGACACGGAATCCAGTCCCATTGGCTTTCTCTCATATTTTTTTTTTTGTTTTGTTTTGTGGCGTAAGCGGATTTCCGCCATGCAAGCGAGCTTTCGGTCTTCGAAAAATCTCTACAAATTGTACTAGGGTGGCTAGGGAGGAGGGAAGGGAAACCGTACATAAAGAAGAGCATCGGAAACAGGAACGTTATTAAGGGGCTCAATAGACGGTCTTTAGTTTCAGCCGTCCGGCATAGTTTTTGCCACTTAGCGCACCACCCGGAATATTTGACCCTGGAAAGGAGCAGATTTGTGACTTATGCCGGGCAAAAGGACTGGGATAAATATTTGCTGCTGGGATGTAGCAGTCGCGAGATTGACTGTAGTAGTAGTAGTAGTAGTAGTAGTAGTAGTAGTAGTAGTAGTAGTAGTAGTAGTAGTAGTAGTAGTAGTAGTAGTAGTAGTAGTAGTAGTAGCAGCAGTCTTTTTGAATACTAAGCTGAAACTATCACTTATCCCCAAAAAAACAGTAGACCTAAATACTAATTGTGCAATTGGGCACACCCAGAACATGGGCACATTAAACTCATACGTATGCACATATTTATTCTGGACGCATGCTGTATGTATCTTATCCAGATTGCAGTAGGTGTTTACAATAAGTAGCACAATGGACATGCTCTACAGTCTGTAAACCTGTTACTACTAATCAAATTTTACGGGTTATTAAATTGTCCATAGTGGAACTTGACGGGTGATAAAGGCCACTTGCCAAACGCTTGCCAATGTAGACTCTTAAATACTTTCAGATCTATAACTTCTCGTATATTGCTTGGAAAAGTATCCTTAGCAAGTATCTAGGACCAAAATGAAAACTTTTTGAGACCAGCGTTGTGTACCTGGTCTGGATGAAGAAATTGTCTCGGGCCTTGGTATTATTCTGATATGAACTTCTTCTGATGATTGCATAAGATTGTGCAAACGCGTTCTTTCAAATCCCATTTACTTGACGGTATATGCATACGGAAACACTTAGTTGATGTACAACCTCTAAGTTATTTTAAGAAGTAATAAAAGCGTATCCATGTGCGCATTATCGGACCTTGTTATTATTCTCACTGAGTCTTTTGTAGGACCACAATGCAATCCTCTTCAGATGCAACTTCCGGGTAGAAGTCCAACGAACGAATCCATAGCTAATTATAAGGTAGTGCAACATTTTAAGCTGAAGTAAACTTACAGAAATGTGGCGTTTAATCTGTTTAAGACCTACACGGAGGTGGCAAACTTATATTTAGTTTGAAGTACGATATGTGTTCATTCCACATTATAGTTCGATATGCAATCATAGAAAATATCTTGACGTTTAATAAACTCTTTACTTGTAAATTCTTTACTTATAATTTCCACATCTTCGGCTATCGTGCAGAGTGCTTTTTTTCTTCCTAACCTTTTATTGTACGATGACAGTTTTGAATCATAACATAGATTGACGATTGTGAGTCATCAGAAAGAAATTTAGCCCCTTGCAGAATTTAAGAACTATGGACAAATCATGTATGTATATATGTAATGAACAAAATGTGGTCTAAGTATGGACCCTTGTGGAACATCACATGTCACTTACAATTTCAGGGCATAGGTTATTATATAATCATAAACATCTTGCGATCGACCTGTCAAGTAGCTTCTTATCCACTTTAATTTAGTCAATTGCCTCTTATATCATAACAGGGTAGTTTTCCTATTAAAATGTATATATAATTATAAGCCAGAAATGCTTTAGATTAATCTATAAAGATTTAGCTAACAAAATATTATAAGTAGAAATATATTATAAGTTAAGATCTGAGTAACAAAATATTATAAGTAGGAATTTTTATATGCTATAGACCACATCATTAAGTATTTTGATAGGTCAAGAGATATGTTTACAAGCACACAGATTGGTATCGGCATTGCCGATTCGAGTCTTTATTATATTAAGAGTTGATTCTGCCGAGTCATAACTTTTTATAATTTTCAATTTGCGAATGTTATTTCAAATCTGTAAGAGTACGTTTTTTTTGTGTTTGTGACAAAGATATTTGCTGCATTTTTTGCTCCAATATCAGAAAAAAAATTCGTTTGCAATTTGATCAGGTTTAGCAAAGTTATTTTTCAGTTTAGTGTAAACGTGCCATTTAAGCAACTCTCGTCATTCAGTTTCCCTATTTAGGGGCAACTTACCTTGCACTTTTTCCAATTAATATACTTAGTATGTTTCGCCCACAGTTTTGAATAATGGGGGCCTTTTATACTGGGTTCAATTCAGTATCTCCTAAATTCTACTTTTGATAACTTCTGAATTCTGTATGTTACAGGGTTTAGTTTTACCACTATTTTATTTTTTGATGTAATTTTGCATTCTGAGGGTCAGCTCTCTAGTTCATGTCTCGATATTTCTGAATAACTTATCATATGCCGGCTTGATCTGTTGTTTTAATCTCCAGCGTGATAGTCCTGCCTGGCACCTATTGATTAGACTTATGCTTGGTTCAGTTTCCATGTCAGCCCATTATAATCTATTACTCTAATCCAATGCCCTCTGTGAGCTGGTCACTGCTTTCCCCCTAAAAGCCCAGCAAACAGTGTAATATTCCCATTATATAACAATAATATTACCCGGTAGCCTACGGTTATATTA
>JAAUYG010086617.1_pt1 | contig 11177 bp, 11 predicted proteins | sample 7278091 | NCBI WGS metagenome assembly JAAUYG01 (sample SAMN14350201, study PRJNA611818) | marine sediment metagenome | isolation source: surface marine sediment (0.6m) | place: French Polynesia: Moorea | collected 2018-08
CTCCATTCTACAATCTATAAGAAGTTCTAAAATACACCCTTCAACCTATTATTGTGTATATTATTATTATTATTATTATTATTATTATTATTATTATTATTATTATTATTAAGCTATTATATTTTTATTACATTTGACAGGTAGTGGGGAAAAATACAAAATTTATGTTTTCGTCACACATATGAAAGTATACGTACCATCAGTGCGTCTCTTGTCTGCAGTGGCATTGTCGTGAAGATCTTTGCTGATTCTCAAGGCAGCAGTCACTTGCTCACTAATAGGACCTCCGTTCATACCCATTATCTGGAAAACAGAAGAGTGGTTGCTTCCACACTGTTGTCACCTAACCTTTTAAATATACAATCCTGAACATCTAAACATTGGGCGTACTCGATTACCACGCCAGAAGACCTTCCAAGAAGAGTAGAGGTCTTCTATGCACTCGATTTGTACGGAATGCTTCCACAGAAGGTTTTCCAACTCTTCCAACAAAAAGACGGAAGAGACAGAAGACCCGATAGGGGGCAGTGCTGTTGTAGAAGGCAGGAGACGTTGAAGTGACATGTGAACATTACAAAACAAGTAACTGACATGGAAATTTAGGAAAATAGAAAACAGATCACTTGCCGAATTTGCAAACCCTACTTTCGTGCGTATTTTGAGCTTTAATTGTTTCGAAAATACAACAACTAGTTCGGACAAAGCCTTGCAAGCCATTTTGTTTCAGGCTCTCATGCTTCTCTCTGTTCGATTTCAAGACCTTCTGTCGTCTACCGCTTCTGTGATACCGCTTCTGTGATACCACTTCTGTGATACTGCTTCTAGAAGAGATAAATCGAGTACGCCCAAAATTTCTCTAAACTACACAGCTTCAGCTGTGGCCAGAACTTACAGTATCTGTGGCATTCTGGGCGGCTTCTGCAGCCTCCATTGATGCATTCATAGCATTTTCTATGGCCTCGGCGATGTCCTCGTATGCCTTAGCTGCTCTGACCGGGTCTTCTGCTGCCACACGTGTCTCATCAAATTGTCTGCAAGAGCGGCACCGGGATTAGAGTTTAGATAATTTTGGGTCACTTTATGAGAATCTAAAACCAGAATTATTCTGTTAATGAATTGAAAGTTTTCCACAATGTTTCCCACATTACTTCAAAAGATTATTCTTGAAGCCCCCGGGTCCTTGCAGCAATGTGCACTGCAATAGACAATGTACATATACAAACAAAATGATTCCATATTATATCTGGGAATCAGATCGGCTGACAGTATCATCTCACCCTTGTCAGATATGCCCTTGTGAGATATGAGAATGTTCATGTCGGTTAATAGTGCTGTGCACTAGTGTTGAAGTGTTCATTGTTACAAAATAATCCGACGTTAAATAAATTTTATCTTATCTTATCTTACCCTTCCAGACGATCAGCCTCCTGTTGCAGATCCCTGGCATGGTCCGTGGCTCTCTCCAGAAGTGGTTTCTGATCTGGTAGCCTCTCCTCCAAAATCTGAGACTTGATACGGATCTGCTCCTTCTTGTTCCGGACATCTCGTATCAGATCTTCAGCATCCTACAAATGGACATCAGAATAACAAAACACCACCAATTTTTTTTTTTATAATTTACTGAATCAACTTTAACCACAAATTTATCCAGTCTACAACAAAGCATTTTTTTACACAATTTCACTAACACTCCAAAGTAGATACAACAATACCCCCGTAATATATGGACAACCTGTTTGGCGAGAAACTGTGGCCACATTAGAAGAGAGGTGCCCTTTGGTGAGACAGATAACTGAATGCTTTCATACCAGTAGAGTAGTCCCTCTATTTTACAACCCTCTATTTTAAGACCACCCTTGATTTGGTCCCAAAGGGCAATTTTCTACGTTAAATGCCCAAATATTTAAGACCACCTGCAACTTAAGACCACATTTTCTTGGTCCATGGGTGGTCTTGAAATAGAGGACTACTGTAGTGACAAAAAGTTTTGGCAACATTAGGGAGGGTGGACTGGACATAATACACTAGATCTCACAGCAGACCATTAGTAGCACTGGAGTTTCTGCGGAGAGCTTTACTTCAGTCAATATCCCATATCAAGGAAACCAACATGCCATGGAAAAGGTAAAGGCTAAAGACGCCTCCGTTGGAAGCTGTCTTGAAAGGTGGTTTCTGGTGGCACTTTCAATTGTGAATGTGGTGAAGTGTAGGAGACATGGCAGAAATGTATGGTGCTTCAAGAAAGTGGAACTGCTGATTTTAGACCACCCATGGTCAAGACCATAATGGTCTTATTTCTGAAGCGATATAGCATTGGTGTGTAACTCCAGGTCATACAATGTGGTCTTAATTATGTGGTTGTCTTTATTTCCGGGATGGCCTTAAGGTGGGATTGTACTGTAAGTATGCTCTAATTCAGAGCAGCCATCTTTAGCCACCTACCTCATAGGTAGCCTTGGCATCTTCCCACAACACCTGTGCAGCTCTTTCGTTGGTTGATGTAGCATTGTCAAACCCCTCCCGGATCTTGTCATTCTCCCGCTGCAGAGCCTCTACCTTCTCCTGGATACACAACAATCAGTCAATATGGATCATTTCAATTACTCTGGCATTGTATAGTTTTTACCAATCCAAATACATCAGATTTGACCTATCAGTAACAATACGGCCAATATAAACACATTTTATTTTAACTGAAATGTGCTAATTAAGCAATAGGGAATATTTTAACCCCTTGGTGGGAAAATATCTCGAAGATACAAACTTGAAAGAAAGCGAAAAGCTTCAAAAACTGCGCCCACTCATGATTGATCAAAGTCTTCATGCACGATGTGAATGCATGATTAGCTTCTGAATGAAAGTGAATATTCATGTTACAATACCTTTTTGCAGCAAGAATTTATCTAGCTTTCCCATTGGAGAATTCCAGTTATGTAACTGCATGTTTTAGCAGAAATGTCAGGGTAAAGTAGTAGACATAACACAGACAATGACTTCCAATACCTTGTTGATATGATCACAATTCTCCCTATTGTACTTCAATACAAAAGTTCACACAGCATAAGCTCACAACACCCGAGCTTGTTTATATACCTCAGCCAAAATGATCTTAACCCCCCCCCCTTCTCCCTCCATCTAAAATTATGCTACTATGATGTGGAATTACAGATGTTGAACTCTGAGCATGTGTATATCGGCTTAGACCCCCATGGATTGTTCTCTCATTAGGTACAGTGTGAACAACCTATGTTTTCGTCTGGATTAGTTGCCTTTAAGTTGAGAGCTTTTCACCTGGTTTTCCAATAATAATAATATATCTTTATTCGTACTTGAGGTACACTGGCAAGCTTACAACAGGATTTGCATATTATGACTCTTTATATAAATATCATCTATTCCTTTTTCATCACCAGTCAGGCATGTCATGACATCAGCCCGAGCGGGTTTCGAACCCGCACAGCGGGGGCATATATGTTCCTAGTATGACCCCTAAAATGTTATGAGTTTATGTCTTGTGATCTTTTTTGTCTTCTGAGCGCCAGCTTTTGACCTTCTATACAGGTTTTTACCACATTCTCCATGGTCACTATTACTAACCTGGAGCAGGACTGCTCTGTCCCGATTGGCTTTGTTCTCCGACTTCACATGGCTCGTTCCGTTGTTAACGCTGTCTATGATGTCAGACACCTCCTGCAGTCGACTAGCTGCTTCATTCTTCCTCACAGATACCTCGGTGGTATTCAGGTCATGACGCTCAATCAAGCTCTGAACACGGTTGTAGCTGTTGTTGGCAAACCTATCCGAACAAAACAATGGGGTTTATCAGAAGTTTAGATATTAAGTAAAAAAGACGTGCCACTTTACAAGTGCCCATTCAAATAGTGAGAAGGAAAGTCTATCCACACTGTTCTGCATAGTCCATACTTTAAACTGTACTATGGTATTCAGTAGCAGCCATATTTCACAGGTCAACCACCAGTTTATTATTATATTTAAATCAGTTTAGTGTAATGCAGGGGTAGTGGTGAGTAGGACAGAATCAATGACAATACACTTACCCATCCTCCTTAGGTGCAGCTTTAGAAAGAGCAGAGCCAAATACCGGTATTTAAACTTTGATACATTATGTAACAAAGTTCTGTACTGTCGATTTTAATAACAAAATCCTGTGCTATAAAATTACCATGTCAGTTATAATTATAAAATCATCCCTAATCAACAACAATACGCATTACTGATACAAGTAACCCATACAGGATTTTGAAGCATTCATTAAGACACCACGAAAAGCAATTTCAGTTTCTAATGCTACAGATGGTCATGCATAGTGGCAAAATGTTCTGATTTTCTTACATGGTTTCCGACTCCACTTGGAACTGGTTGACGCGGAAGTTGGCTGAAGCGTGCTGCATTTTTGCCAGAATTTCCTCCATCTCCTCCAGGAGTTCATCCATGTCTGCGCCATCCCCAGTCTGATTCTGGAGCTGTTGATCCAGACGATCAATGGTATCCTGAACGAATTCTGAAGTACAGAGTCCTATATGTATCTGCTGTCTCCCAAGACATATCAAAGGGGGGGAGTACATACATCTTCCGTGCATCGTTATGGGGCCCTGTAGATATTGCGTGATTGGTGGTTGACTATATATCTAGCGCGTAAAACGTTCTCTACATGATCAGAGTGCAGCGTGAAAACGGCTGTCCACACTCTCGTAATACATTAATATTTTGGCGATAAGATCATTTCTTTTTTTGGTCATTTGTGATTGGGTCAGAGAAATCTGGTGATTTGGCTCTCTTGGGGGGTATATACTCCCACTATCAAATGTAGCATAAAATTTTGCAGATGCAAGATGCTGGCATTTATAAGGGTGAATGTGTATAACCTGGTTAACTTACACAGAATATTCATAGCCAAATTAATGATCAAAATATAATGAAAAGCATATCAACCCAAGCCACCTAAAATAGAGCCTGCCTGGCCTGACTAAACATATATTTAGGTAGACATGTATAGGGGAACCACCACGGGAAAAAGAATTAACCATGTAGTATGCCACTGAAGTCAGCAATGTTACAGAAATCATGGTTGATAGTACAGGTTAATTGGTACATGTACATGTGCTAAAACCCAACATCTTAAATGGGAACCACAATTAACAGTCATGATTTGCACTAAGCAAAATCTCCAGGAAAATTACCCTGCAATTCATTCGAATGTCAATTTCTGAGACTACTAGACAGAGAAAATGCAGTGTTGGTATTGGTGGAAAGTGGTCTTTATTATGAGGTAGTCTTATTATAGGTATGGTCTCTAAGCGAGTTTCCACTGTACCTTGTGATATGGTGTGAGTCCTCTCAATGTCCTCCAATATTTCCTCTGTCTGAAATGAGTGTTCTCTGCCTGACTCGGAAAGTGAAGATGATCTCCCTAGTAACCGCTCACTCTGTAAAATGTTATGAAATTTCATGTCTGGGATGAAAATCATGCTTTAACATAGCCACAGACTTTGGGTTAACCTTGCCTTTAAGTTACATGTATGCTATCCCAGTAATTACAGATACAGCTGTCACAATCCTTATCATATATTCAACATGATTGACATATTTAACCAAGAATTGTTATCTAAACTGAATCTCAAGTTTTTTGGAGGTGAGGGCCACATTTCTACCTTAACTAATATATATACGCAACGTATATACACATATTTGGCCACGAATTGTACCAAACAAAATATGTATTTATCTGTTGTATGTCTGTTACAATTCGGAAAATAAACAACATACATGGACAGTAGATGCAGTGGACCCCCTGTGGCACTGTTACAAATTGGTCTTAACTGTGCATGCTGTGAAGTGCTCTATTTCTGAGACTATCTAACACTGACAATGTTATTATGATACTGTTGGGAAGTGGCCTTTATCCTGAGGTGGTCTTTGTTCAGGTGGTTGCAAAATGAGGTTCACTTGTACACTGGATCCACAACCTTTACTGTGTGATCAGGCAAAATACACATTTATTTTTATATTCTTCCTGTCTTATCATCTTATACCCCTAGCTCTCATTGCCATTGCGTATTACCTTATCTAGGATCCTGCTGGCCTCCAGTCTCAGCTCATCCAGCAGATTATAGAATGTCCTCAACGATGGCGTGGACATATTCGACCAAGGAATCTAAGATTCAACCAAACAGTGCAGATTGTAAACATATACAATGTAACCCCGGAATTGAGGCAACCCATGGAAAAGTGCAAAGTACATATGGTCTCAATTTTTTCCTGAGTTGATCCGAATTCTGAAGCAATAAAGCATTGGTGTAACCTTTGTTCATCCAATATGGGGTCTTAATTCTGGGGTGTTCATAGTTCTGGGGTGGTCTTAAAGCAAGTTCCGTTGTATTCTTGTCAAAAATGCAATGTACACTAATTTCCAAACCCTCAAACATGCAGAGCCCAGGAAGTCTTACATTTTTCCGCTTGAAAATTCCTGAAGTAGTTGAAATCATTTTCTTATACACATGTGCCAGTACATAGTCTAACGGGTAAATGTGTTTATTTTTAGTAACTACTATTAAATGCATAAATCCACATGCACACATAAAGAAACTATAAAATCATGTTTTTCATAACTTAAGACTCACTGCGTGTTCATCCACCAGGGTTCTGTACTCTTCTACAAGGCTTTCGTAATAACTGAGGGTTGCCCAGGGTAACAGGGCTTCCACCGAGGTGTTGACACTGTCCACGTTGTCCCAGAACTCGTCAACAGCTGTCATCACGAGACCTGTACATCCGTCGTCACAGGCTGCCCAAGAGAAAATGTGGTCTTATATTACAGGTGGTCTTAACATAAAGGTCATTTAACACAGAAAATTGCCTTTTGGGACCAAATCAAGGTTTTATAATCAAGGGTGGTCTTTAAATAGAGGGTTGTAAAATAGAGGGACTACTGTACTTACACTGGCAGCGACCGTCCATGACAACATGGCGGGGTTCACACTGGTCACAGTGCTGCCCAGTGATCCCTGGTACGCATACACACTGGCCTGTCTCCATGTGACACTCCGTACCGCGGGAACCCTGAACACTGCAGTCACAGGGCACGCACGTACGGTTGGAGACTGCCGGGTTACCATAGAAACCAGGCAGACAACTGCAAGGAAGGACGTGATACTAGTACTCAATACTTGCAAATCAGAAAACTTATCCAACATTATTACTGCATAAGTGCAAAGTCTTCGTAGGTTACAATGTAACATTAATTCTTTCACTGCAGAATTTCTTGTATCTATATGGTTTTCATGTCGACTTTTTTAAAGTCGTCTGCCGCAGGGAAAGTGTTAAAGTCATTTTTCTCTTACTGGTTGGAATATGTTATTACAGTGAAACACTGGCATTAAGACCACCCATGGTCCAGTGGTCTTAATTCTGACACGTGACACTACAGCTATGTAACTATGGCCGACTACAAAGCGGTCTTTATTTTGGAGTGAGCTTACTTCAGAGGTTGTCATAACATATGGGATTTTACTGTATAAAGGTCAAATCAGTATACAAAAAAGAACAGATGAACTAAACATGTCAAAATGCATATGACACCCCAAGTGTACCTTTCACAGTGCTGACCATGATGTCCTGTCTGACAAGCGTCACACACGTAGTCTCCCTGACCCACAGCATAGCAGGTCGGACTGAAACTGTCGTAACAGCACACACATGTAAAAATATACAGGAGTCCCTCTCTTGGTAGCCACTCTCACCAGAGGCCTCTCTCTCTCTAATAGGGAGTATTTGGTGCCACAAAATCACAACATGAATACAATGGCCCCTCTCTTAGTGGCCACTCTCAACAGAGGCCACCCACTCTAATTAAGGTCAAAAATCTTTGTCACTAATACTATCAACATATTAACTTCTCACTCTCACCAGAGGCCACCCCTCTAATGTGGCCACAATTTCTTGGCAAATTGGGTGGCGTTAATAGAGAGGGACTACCCGGTAGTGTAGTCGGTTTCATTTGGAAGCCAAACTACCCTTGATCATCTGACTACCCTTTAGCCACTCACACTATGCAATATACATGAAAGCTTGGACAATCATGAAGTATCAGTTTTTGCTTTTTCGCTTCTTTCGGGCATCTTCAGAAAGGCTTCCTGCCAAGGGGTTTGAAATACTCCCTATTATGTACCCCAAATGCTTGCCACCAGTACTCTGAATACATTTAGTTCTCCTTCTAACTGAAGGCTACCCTCTAATGTGGGTACAGTTGTCCCTCTCTTAGTGGCCACTCTCAACAGAGGCCACCCTCTATAATAAGGCCATAAATCTTTGAGACTAATAGTATCAATGCATATATTTCTCCCTCTCACCAAAGGCCACCTCTCTAATGTAGCCATGGTAAATAGGGTGGCCTTATTAGATAGGGACTACTGTATACATTTTTTTTTGGCAAATACGGTGACCATATTATAGGGGGACAACTATATATATACAGACAGCCACATCGGAATAATAATTCCATATACATGTACTTCAAACCACCTCGTGCTCTTTTCAAGAAATCAACCCTGGCATGAATTCTGCATAGCAAATATTGCAACTCTTTAGAACAGTATACGTTTGCTCTAATAAACGGGTGTTTACAGTAATTATTTTACTAAAAGGAACTAAACAATGCATGTTATTGTTTACTCCAAATCTCCAATGCATGACTTATGTATAAGTTATTCAAGCGTTGGAAGTCCAGAAACATTTGTTGATTGCATTTGTCTACCACATATTTTCAATTTAATTTACATTCAGGGAAAATCACAGATGTACATGTGTATTGAACAGAATATATTTTTATTTTTTACCGGCACGTTAGCCCAAATTCCTCTGGATTGATTACCACCCTTCAAGCTTTGATTACATGAAGCTAACCACCACTACAGCTCTTCATATGTAATTTCAAACAGTTTTCCACTTTGTTTCTTTGTTGGCCACTTACTTATTTTCTGGCCTGCTCCCTGGGCAGGCGCATTTCTGACAGTCCCTGGCAGTCCCCAGGGTGGCATCACCATAGTAACCAGCAGAGCAGATCTCACAATGGTCACCAGCAGTGTTATGCCCACAATTCTGAAGTGGACCCCTTTATACATTTATTACATGAGCAAACTGTGCCATTTAGATGTATCCACTTTATCATTATTACTATTATTGAAAGCATAGGTACAAATCTGCTCAAGGCGCTTAACAATGGCACAGATTCTGAGATACAAACACATAACATGAAAAATATGACTAGAATGACACTTAAAACAATTAACGCAAAGTATGAGGAAAAGTAATGGTTTAGCTACAAGTACTGATTAATTTCCAGGTTGGTTTGATTGTCAGATCTCTCCTCTTTCCTACTCAGGTAAATTTATTTCGTGCCAACCCATAATACTTTTTACCATGGGTAGCTTCTTGAACACATGTGATGCTCACAGTGGCTTAAAGATGTGAATTCTTGAAAATACTTACAGTACACATTTCGCAAAATGCCCCTATTTTGCGCACAAGACGTCTTAGTAATATTGAATGCGCGCATTTGAACAAGTAGTTCCAGATAGAATTAGATGGAAAATAACGTTATTTCGATGATAGCTAAATCAAAGGCAAGCGCGGGCACGCATGGTCTCACACGTTTGGTGGTATTTAATGGACTTCTTTGCGCAAATGCTATTAGATTCTAGTTTACGTCAGTCTGCGTTTTCTTGATGATAACTTACAACTGTTATATGCACACAAACTTTCCAGGGGGAAGATCCCTGCCCGCAAACGACGAAACCGTTCAAAGCATCAAACGTCCCATTCGATTTCGGCAGTGTCGTGTGCGCGACCGCAGGGGCGTTTTGCGAAAACTGTACTGTAAGTCCTAAGTTTTTACTTAAATAGCCATTCACATTGTTCAGACTTTGGACATAGTCTAAATTTACCCAAGTACTTTCAAGAGTTCTGGCCCTGAACTTATATTGGGAACTGCCTTTTTGTGGGCAAGATATTAGGGTTTCGAACCTGACAGATTCCAGTTTCTGCATCGCACAGGACGCTATGACCATGACAGAAACAGAGGACACTCTCTCCGACCACATCCAGAAGGTTGTCACCATCAATGAAGTCATCCGGACGCTGGCGGTAATATCCTGGAGCTGGATCCTGAAATTAGAGATATGCAAATGGATAAAAAGAATCATTGTGTCAGACATGACAATGACAGATGAAGTCACTGTAAATTTTTGATCCGGAGTTCAGCTCAATGCATACACATCACTTTGGTAGACATGTTAATACTATCTTTTATGGTATGCATTTTACTCAAGGCTTATTATGTTAAGCTCGGATAGGGTTTATGACATGCGAACAATATCTGAGATACAGCTTCTCTATTTCCGAGGCCTTCTGGGTGTCCTTTGCCCATCTTTGGATTTAAATGTTCATGTATATAGCATAGACACATTTTAGTGTCCTAGCTTCAAATAAGATTAGTAGGTTTTTTTTTCATTCAAATTGATCATCTCGATGTATTTTTTTTAAAGTTTTGTATTTCTGTAAAGCATCCAGCTTTGTTAGCAACTTCGCTATCTGGATTGCTGACACTTTCATGTATACTATGAACTGTCCTAACAACTACATTTATTATTGTAGTTTTAACATGAGAGTGTAAATAAACTATCTATCTGTCTACCCTGAATCTACAGTACTTTTATTCTAAAATTTTTTGTTAAGTTGCACAAGTTCGAACTTGCAAAAAAGTGTCAAGTCCAAGCCAACTAATCACCTTGGCAGCCTTTACCTTTAGCATGCCTAAGATCATTTCAGACTCCCAAGATTTTTTTTGGAAACCTGCCCCAGTAGTATAACATCACTCAAGGAGTGCGTACTGTACCTGACAGGACAGCCCCTGGTAGTTATCTGGGCAGTCACAGACCTCAATACCGTAGGCAATACTGGCGTCTCCCCTGGCAGCCACCGCCTGGTCTATGCTCAACTCACTCACTCTGAAATGGGGGATCAGAAGTGGTGATAGTACAAATAATATCTAACAAGAAAGACCGCTGGGACAGCGGAAAAACCCCGCCGCCAACAAATTCTCTTTTGTGACATCCAGATTAAGGTGGTAATAAACCGCAGGCAAATATATGTATACCATA
>JAAUYG010216902.1_pt1 | contig 11175 bp, 1 predicted proteins | sample 7278091 | NCBI WGS metagenome assembly JAAUYG01 (sample SAMN14350201, study PRJNA611818) | marine sediment metagenome | isolation source: surface marine sediment (0.6m) | place: French Polynesia: Moorea | collected 2018-08
AGCAGTAGCAGTAGCAGTAGTAGTGGTAGTGGTAGTGGTAGTGGTAGTGGTAGTAGTAGTAGTAGTAGTAGTAGTAGTAGTAGTAGTAGTAGTAGTAGTAGTAGTAGTAGTAGTAGTAGTCGTGGTGGTGGTGGTGGTGGTGGTGCTGGTGGTGATGTGGTGGTAGTAGTAACAGGATGACAGCACAGCAGCAGTTAGTAATGGTACGCTTTTACTGGATTATTATTACTGCCAGTCCAATTGGAGTGACAATAACAATGGACTGTCGTATAAGGAACTTTTTATTCTATGTAACTCCCTCTTGGGAAAATATGAGGGATATTTACTTTTCCCGGACTTTGACTGGAACAATTACCCAATTCCGGGTCCACTAATGCCTTTTCTATTCAATATTAAACGCATATATCAAAGATTTAGTGTGTTAAGCACTGCGACTGACAGTGCCGCACATGGGCTGATAGACAACTGGTGTGACATGAACTCAAATACCCACAAGGGGGATTTTCACAGCTGACAAAAATTCAGTCATAAGTTCTAAATTGGGTGGGCAATTGGCTGCATGGTAAGTGACAAGAAATGATCTGCGTTAGGCAAGTGTTTTTTTATGTCTGGCTACATTGACATTGTTCTGCTGAATGCGCGTGCAATAAAGTGAAAGATGAAACTACCTCAGATTGGATGCAGACGGTTTTGGAAGGAGTTACCTTTGACGTCTTCCGTGAACAGCTGCCCCAAATATATACTTACAACCTGTACCTAACTTTCACAACGCCTGGTGTGATCCAACCATGCCAAGTCATTGGCATCTCTTATCATTTATCTTCAGTACTGATATGCTGATTAGCTCCCGCTTTAAGAAAAAAGAAACATTGTAAAATAATCTGTCTCTGCCATTGATAAGCAGTGGGTAGAAAGGAACACTATATTGTTTCTTTACTTGTACCGCCTAGCCCTTGTTCTAACCCCCACACAAGCACATGCAAGTATGTTTATCTAAATGTCACTGGCCCATAACACAAAATAGTATCTCAGTCATCTGCTATTATAATCACTAGCTGATGTAACGATAGATAAATGATTACACTTTTTTGGCTTGAGCTGATTATCCTGTCAGTATTTCTTAGCGTATTGCATGCGCCTATGCATAAATCTATTCTGGTCATTGTGAGCCATTCAGTGCTGAACGAATGGTAGCCAAAAGATCTACAGCAACATTTACAATTTTTGTCAAACGTTTTTTTTTTCCAAACGGTATGCAAGAGCAGAAGCCATCCCCTATCTGTAAGGGAAGCTCTAGTAACAGGAAGAGGACTACCCTAACAGGCAAGTAAAGCCCCAGAGAGATTGCCACATGCCTTGCTTTTTTTTTTTTTTTTTTTGCTCAAATACTGAATCTGCCGGATTCCGCTCACCGAATGCCTCTTTGTGGACCCAGCGTGGTAGACAAAGCTAATGGAAGTTCGGTCCTGAGCGGCAATGGATAAATTTGGAAGCACTTTAGGCTGTCGCAAAATGACATCGGTGTCTCTTCCGTCGGCGCCTGGAGCATACTAACGTGTGTCGGTATTTCCTATCCGGAAGTTAACCATACGGGAAGCCTTTTGTTTAATTCATCACCGAACGAGACGCGACTAGTACTACAGGACCTGCATTGTGGCACAGGAAATTAATTCCTTTGGTCAGCTAGTTCAGTTTTTGGTAGTGGGTCGGTGACCACTGACCAGTCATACCAGACGCGGGTGTCTATAATCAGACTCCTGTTTCTTGCAACACGTTCTGCAATGAGAAAATAGAATTTCGATGGAAATTAAAAATATTCACGTGAGTTTGGATTACGTGGGAGGCAATGAATCACATGGGCTGGTCGAAATTGGCTTTTTACCCCAAGGGCAGCGGTTTCCAAGATACATGCACGTCCATTTTCAAAATTGCCTTATTTTGACATGACATTTGGCGACTAAAAAGTTCCTAAAGTTGCATTTGTCTTCTCTTTCTACTCACGTGGGAGGAAAATAAACTTATTTGTGTTCTTTATTAGACTCTGATTTTTGTGCTTAATTCTGGAACAGAAACTTAAGGAAATGTATTTTCTTCGACAGTTTTCATCAGATTGCAGCAAAACTTTATGATATTAGTAAGTTACTTTTGGCTACAGACTCTACAGACTAAGGCTTTTCTTGGGAACTGGCCAGTGGTTTTAAATTTTTTATTCCAAGTTTAACAGAGGAGTCAATGTAAAATCGTAAAGTCTTGAATATGCTGCTGATGGCCCTCAACACCTTAAGGACGACACACATATGGAGCATTTTCCATTTTAGATTTTTGGGATCAGTTTGGGATCATTCACCGGACTTCTAAAATTAACCTGTAACTCAGAATCCACTTTACCCAGACCAATACGGATTAAAATTTGGGCATTAGGACTTAATAAAATGCACGTGGCGGATACTGTTATTTATTTTTCCGGGATATTTAATTGCTCACAGACGTCTTTTGGGGGGTCATTTTGCGCACTTTTTGAAAACCTGTCTGTAGCTCAGAAACGGCTGCACGTAGATCGAATCGGGTCGGATTTTAGGCCATTGTGGTTAGTTAGAAGAACGTGGGGGGTTAATATTTATCTCAGATATATTAAGGTCATTTTTGGGTCATTCAGTGCACTTCTTAAAATCAGCTTACATCTCAAAAACTGCTGTTTGTACTACCACGTTTATAGTGCGGGCCTCGGGGTCTTAAGGAATAGGTACATACATATATACCATGTATATAGTCTATGACATTTCTTCACGTTAGATTGTTCGGGATCCGTTTGGAGTCATTCTGTGCACATTTCCACAAATCGACCTGTATGCATGATATGTGACAGATGGTTCTGATAATGCAGACATCAGACTAAACAGGAAGCTCAAGACGGTGACACAGACACAATGAAATTTGAGAAGTTGGCATCTGGATCAGAGCCTGGGACAAACAATGAGACGGCGAAGCGTGAGATCTTGTCATCTGCATCAGAATCTGGTGCAGCAGACCAAAGTTATACATGTACACAGTCTCTATAATTTAGATGCCTGGCATGCCCGAGTTACTCAAATAATGCTGTACTGTACTACAAGTCCTGTTCTTTCGTCTTGACTGCATTTTAAAGCCAGTCATATGGTCCACATTTTTATGTACCGTTTACATTACAAGAAATCGGGCATTACAAGGTGCTAGGGTGTGCAATATATATACGGAGTTTCGCCCAAAGACAACACATGTACATACACTTCTATGTATCTTTAATGATAACTTATTATTAGGAGTTTTATGACGTAAATAAGGTTGCAGTAAAACAAAATGCACTGTTCTTTTTGAGTTTTCCAGAATTATGTATGAATTTCTTCGGTATTGGAACCCTGCAACACATACCATTCATGTGTATAGTGTGTCCTGTAGTTTTCAATAACTCTGGAGATTTAAGGAGACAATTGGGGAGAAGCCATTCAAGTGTATATATGTAGTGTGTCCCCCAAGCTCTTTCTGGAAATTTAAAAGGCCACCTGCGAACTTACAGGAAAATCCATTTCAGTGTACAGTGTGTTTCGCAAGCTCCAGGAAGTCCGGCAACTTAATTGAAGCATCACAGGAAAACTCACGCTGGGGAGTATCCATTCACGTGAGGTATCCCAAGTCAGCTTCAGTCATTCCGAATATTTGAAGAGAGACACGAGGACTCACTCTGAGGAGAAATTACATTTGTGTTACTCCTTTCCTGACATTTTCTATGACTTTGTTAATATTACATTTCCGACAAATAATACTGCAGGGCTGGCCTTCTTTGCCAATGTGGTTCTATAAATGACTAAATAATTGCAGCTTGGAGTGGTCTCGCATTTAGCAGTGCTGAATCACTGGAAAAAAATGGAAAGCTTATTCCCGGAAAAGCTGGGATGACAAGTGCGGATCAATGCGTCCAATATTGAATCTGCCACCTTACTGGTAGCGACCAGTACAGCATTAGCTTGCTAGTTACGGCCTATCGGAGATTGAACTATGCCCACTAATATATGTGCATATAAATTAGCAAAACCAGCTACACGGCATCATGGACGTACTAACGCCGTCATATAAATCTTGTTGAGCTTTACACAGAAGACAATCTCGTATGTGCTCTGCTATCGTGTGATGTTTTCATTATGGGTGTAACCATAAGTCCGCATGGCAATAGTTCGTGAACTGATGCAATAGTATCGACACCAACCTTGACTATCGACAGAAGTTTTCAATGGTATTCGAATATTGGAATATAATTACGTTATATTTCAAATCTTAAACAGTTTCTCATTTGACTCTGCACCTGGTTTTCTTTTTTTTTGTACGTTTTAAACATATTTAATATTCATATATTGGTGAGGCTATTATTGGTGATGCGATTAAATCATCTTGAACATCGAAAACGGCTTCATGGCACGATTGCTCGCGAAAGCGAAACGCACAAAATCCACTGGTGCATTTAGGTGCAGAATTTAACCCTTTTGGCCCTTAAGTGCTACCATGGTTACTGGTCATTTCGGGAGCCTAATGTCGAAAACAGTTGGCCGAGGTGAAAATTGAGACTAATGGATACAAGAGTTTACTGTACATGGGACGAGTTTGTTCAATAAACCTTCCTGGTCATCCTATGGCCATTTGCTTCATTTGTCTGAAATCGGAAATCTTTGGTGGCAGATGAGAAATAATGCCAGTTTTGAGCTTTATATGTATTTCATTATATGGTTTACTTGCTGATTTTAACCGTATATAAATGTATATTATATTTTGATATCATGGTTGTCGAAAATCGGAAAAATTAGAAATGCTCAGAACGACCTTATTAACGGTTAAAAGTACTCTGCAACACTAAATACTTATTCACATGGCCCAAATGTTGGTCTGCTTCGCTTTGTGGCCAGTCCTTTTCGAAATAAAAAGTTGTCAAAAATTAAAAAGAAAATCTGAAATGCACCGATTGACCTTAGAATGATCTTGAACACTTAACTGTATAAAAGTACCTATCCTTGTATACACCAAATACCCCCGAGTGTCCTTGTGTTGAATGGATCATCTCGTAAAATATTCTATAAATTAACACCAAATAAAATTTGTTGTTTAACTGCCTATCCAGTGATTTCCAATTTTCGGCAAATTTTACTACTTTGATCTTTCAAGGTCACCCTGGGTCAAGGTCCGACTTATTTCAGATTTGCGGGTATCAAATTCCACGGGTTCATTTAATACCCTCGGTGGCTCATTTTGGATATAGCACCTTTGAAAAATATGTTGCCTCGAGATAACGAGAGCCTGTCTCGAGATAGGATTTCGTTATCTCGAGATGATGTTGAGATGTCAACATTCTATCATTTATGAGATATCATTGCATTATCTCGGGATAAAATTATTTAAAGAAGTTGGATGTGTTAACTTAGCCACCGCATATACCCACTCTCAAATTTCCCTTCAACAGCTGTGAAGACCTGCAAATGTACATCTAGCCTAATCTTGCAACCAGGGTGAAAGTAAAAAATATTCCTGTATTGGGGTGCTTTTAAGTAGCTTTATAGACTTGCGGCTTGACCCGGGTATCCGCTCCCAGCGGTCCCAGATGTCTTTCCTGTTCCTCTAGACTTCCGGTCACGAAGACAAGACGAAATGATGCATATAATTGAAGATTAAGGGGGAAAGTGTTCCCCTCCTTTGAAGGCCGAGTCAGCTCGAACGCCACCCCCCTCCATCTCTGACCGCTGTCCTCCCCACTGTCCCTATTCTGCGATGCCCTAAAATCTTTATGAACGACTTTCGCGATGCGTTATGTGAGAGACAGAGTGCTATGTTTTATGAACGAATCCGATGCTTTTTATGTACACGTGTGCTAGGAAAAACATGAGTTTTGTTGAATTCGCATTGAAATATGAGATTGAGATTATGCTCTGCAACATGGGCGGAAATGTATACCGCCTGTGGGAGGTACTTATATTACCACTGATGACAATGTTTTAATGCTGATTATAATCGTCACAGACAAAAAAAATCACGTCATTCTTTTGTGTTTTGTATGTTTTATTTTAATGCAAGGGCCGGTCACCCAGAACTACCTTATGTCATTTTGAGCTATAATCAAAAAAAATATTATGGGAAAGGTATATTAAACAGGCCATTTATGACTTTCAGGTGATTTGTGGCTATAAGAAAACAATGTTATGGGAAAAGAACGAAAAGCAGGGTAAGTATTGCTGTCCCATGATTCGTTTTGGACAGTTTTGGGGGTGTCACTGTGGATTTGAAAAGCTTGTATTGCTGTACAGTTTTAAATAAATAAATCTACTACAGTACTACAGTCCAAATGTTAGGGGCGGCGATCCGGGTGCCATACATGTACATTCCACATGAACGACTTTTTTTGACATACGTTGCTTTATGGGCCCCTAGAACCCTAAATAACACTGTTTCATTCACGCCAAAACATGCTAAGCTAATAAAAAAACCTAATATCTCCAAACGTCATACACCATAAAACCATGACATGCATTTCTGACTCTGCTATTCTGCCTAGAAACTGTAAACGGGAATATGTCTCTTTCAAAGAAACAGAGCGAAAGTATGTAGTAAACCGACATGTTATTACCGTCCATGGTGAATTGTAAAATTGTGTGAATTGTAAGAGTGCACATGTATGCGAAGTTGTGATTGGGTAATATTTGTTTTTGACATGAATTATTTTGTGGCCTGGGGGAGGGGTTTTTTCCCTCACCCTAGGAACTTAAAATGTATTGTAATTGTTTCACTTCATACAGCAATCACTTTCATGCATCAGTGGTGTAGAAAAGTCACTGTTCGATAAATAGCACATGTGTGCTAATGTTTTCTCTTTTGTATCGCTGTGAATGTTAAAGTTATTTTCTTTTATTTATTTATGTACATGCATCCTCGTTATATGTACCTACACATTTCTAACTTGAACAATTACTGTCTCAACATGAAGGATAAACGTGGAATAAACGTAATCATTTACGCAATTACATTAATACTATAATGACAATATCGTGATATGATGATTCAGAGGCCGTTTCACGAATTCAAATGTATACGTGCCAATCTAAAAATTAAATTGAGTATCAGCGGAAATCTCAACAAGAAATAGCATCAGGTTTAGAATATTATTGCAATTGGAAATTGTAGCGCACGCTAATTGCAGTTAAAGAAAGAATAAGACGCCACCAAGACACCAGCAAAACAAGAAAGCGCGTGTATGTACTTGGAAAAGTCGAGAAAAAATACACAAAAATGCTCTGTTCAGGAAAAAGGTAGAGATAGCTATGTACAAACTACCATTAACTGGTTTTCATGGAACAAAGGCGAAGTGCATCGCACCCCAGTGCAGACGCATGGCTGCAGGTAGCGGATTTACTACGCTATTCTAATGTTATGAACAATTGCTTGCATTCTTTGAACCCACTTACCACTTACCCAACCCGACGGCCACTAGACGTCTGGTTTGGTGGAGACGGGAGCTGCTGTACAAAGTTCGGTTCCACGTGGATCGTCGAAGTGCCGAAGTAGAACCAGACACTGCATTTTCTAAAACGGCTTGATCCGCCACGTTGCAGACGTCGGTGCGAGACGATGCCCATTACAAACTCGCAAAGTAAAAAGAAACCCAATCGAGCACAAAATCTTGGAATTAGGCACTTCTTCGTGTGGTCCCGCCAGAGCAGAAGAGCAGTAAACGGAGCAATACTTACTATTGGGACTGCAGTTGTAGTTGCAATAATGAGTACCCCCCGCCCCAGTGTTACTGAGCGGGGTATGTTGCGGTGCCCCTGTGTGGCTGTGTGTGTGTGTGTGTGTGTGTGTGGCGGTGAAAGCTATATCAAAACGTATTATAATTATACCAATCAGCTTTACTCTTGATGGAGTCTTCCCTCGGGAAACCAAGGGGGAGATAATTTCAGTTTGAAAAATAATCCCCCCTGACGTACATGTAAGGTAGTTATTCCCGGGTACGAAATATCGACACAGTGATAAGAGGTCCCAAATTTTCGAGCGGTTTTAACAGCTAAAAGGTGAGAGAGATAAATGTGTTTGCCAATAAATACTAACAGTAATCATATAGGGAGTCCAACTGCATCCTTAGATTTGACATTGAGCCACCTTGAAATGCCAGCTTCAAGGTCGCACATTTTAAGCCTTACGTGTCGCAAAGGACTACACCATACATATCAAACACTAATGGGAAGTCATATGTGAGGATTTCAACTGCAGGATTGATTTGACTTTGAGTGGGTTTGATAGATCAAAGTTAAGGTCACTCAATTTGTAAGGTCGATACATCGTAACGAAGTTGAGTTGATGCAATATGTTACAGTTAACACACTTATATAAAGTCATATTTGAGAATTCAAAGTGTGTCATTAGATTTGACCTTGAGCGGCCTTGATTGGTCAATTTCAAGGTAACTCGGATGTTGAATCGTAGCAGGTCTGTGCATTATATATGTATGTACTGATAGAGTATCTGACGTGAAACTGAAGTCACATAAGAGAATTTGTCAGCAGGCGGGGTTTCCCGTTTTCCTAGCGGTCTTTCTTGCCTTTGAATTGTTTCTACTTTGGAGAAAAAATATCCCCTAGATTAAGGTTGAAAGTGTGGACCAACTGTTTGTTCTAGTGCGATAGGAGAAAACTTGTCAAGCGGTCATAACACGTAAGCGATAGGAAATCTACAGGGTATGGATGTTTGTAGGCTCGATTAAAAGGCTAAGAGAAGGTTTCACAAACCCCTGACGTCAAGCGGCCTGTTTACATTTTACCTATAAAAGTGTTGTCGAAAACAGGCTTGAGGGGGCGCAGGCCTACTTCTGTCTGTAGAAATACAAATGAGGAAACACACCGCCGCTGAAGCAAACCGCGGCCCCACACCTTGAATATTTCATGTTGCGGCCATAAGACAAACCGAGTGTCAGAAATGTGTAGAATGTAAATTATTTTGAATTCCTTGTTTTCCCATTTCCGGTGTGTCTCTGACTTCCCCAAACATATAAGACAGATAAGATTTCCGAAGGCTACACAGAAAGATTAAAGCAACGTGTTGTGAAAGAAGAATGTCATTTCATCAATGTCAGCACGAGGGAAGCACTGATAGGTAATAACTACATGTATTTAACAGTGTACTTCCTGCCAGTCGTAGAAAATAAATGATTATGTTCCATTGAAGGAGTTCAATCCATTTGTCAGTCTGTCTCAGTCATGTATTATTTCAGTCCTTTGGGCTGACGTGGAAGGGAGAAACGTCAGTATCTTCGAGCCCCATTACGTGATATATCCGAAGTTAAAATAAAGTTTAACTCACGTACGTGTACCTGCTTATTTACTTATTACGTACTTACCTATTTACTCACTTGTTCACTCACTCGTACACTCACACACCCAAGTGCTAGATTTACGAGCACCTTATCCACATATAGTAATAGTAATTATGGTCCGAAGGTTACTGCAGTGAACTATGCTACAATGCCAGTATATTGACACTAAAATTTGTATAATTAGTTTTATATTCTGAGGTCAAGGTAGCAACGTCCAGACAATTTAACTTTATCCTCAGGTTCCTGAGTTACTGTCACCGTAACAAATTTGGCATTTGATCAAAATGTTTGGAACTTTCATGGCTGCCCTGAAATTCATTACAGTCACCTGGATACAGACATGCTAAGTATAGTTAATACAGTTATTTTTATTGAAATATCAATGGGCAGAAACGTTTCGTTGTTCACTGGTGCTTGCATTATATTAGATGGAATGACCACATATAGGGTCAGTAGAATTCCACGCTACGTGAGTATACTAATACAACATGCTCACCGATTGGACGCCAGTCACCATGGAAAACCAAAGGCAAGTAACATGCTGAGCCTTCGACCTCTTCAGGCAGACCTCTGTATCATAACAAATAGGTCATTGAGGGTATATTACACTGTTCAAACTGTGACTATAATGTGTTGCCTTGATGGATTTAGACCCAGCTATAGCTATCGGTGGTGACTTAAGTTGTTTTATACACTACCGTCAAAGCAGCAGGGGATTTTTGCCTATCCTTCCCAACGCTGGTCCAGAAAAAAATATTAATTCCAATCCCTTATCCAGGGCAAGAGACAGACACGTTTCATGACCCATCGCCTGCAAGTATCTGCTGGCAGAAAGGACTTTTATACTTACAATAAGGATTATTTTACTGTCACAAGGACAATTGGTGGGAGGTGCTGCGCCCAAGGACATCAAATACAGATCTGGTCAACGCTCACTGACAATTGCCTTAGACTCTTTGCTTGTCCTGTGGTAAGTCCCTATTCACGAAATATCCGAAACCTTTACTGTGTTTTTTTTTCCAATTTCTTTTGACGATGATAACGTGGCGATAATCGGGGGTGCATTGGAAGTCTCCTTTCTGTCACGCCGCTGAACGATAGTGATTGAACTTACAATTGCAAACAGTCCTCGCCAGAAGATTCCTTGCTAAACATCTGACCGTGTGTTATCAAGTTAGATCACATAGAGTGTGCCTTCAAGTCCCATAATTCAATCTCTCGTTCCTTATCTCATCACACTGCAAGGCCCGCTAACAATACTGATGTTATTTCTCATTGTTGGCATGCCGCTGTGAAGTTTTTTCACACATTCGCCGTGTATTCTTTATTTTCCTTTTCAATATCATCCAGACGCTCTTTTCCGCCATTCAGACTTTGGCACAGTGATTCTGTGTCGGCTTTAATTGACGAAGTGAGATTCCACAGGTCTGCTAATGTCGCATCTTTGGGTACTTTTAGCTGCTGTGGCCATCATACTGTTTTCACCGTTAGAGTTGCTGTGGGTGGATTGATACTCTGGTCAGTTGCAATGTCCGCCAGCGAATCAATCAGCGAAATAAATCGGCAACGCACACTTGTATGTATATACTTGTTGCACATGAACACAGACTTACAAATGTAACTCCAGGGTTAGGCTGACGGTATTTCAGTCCTTTCATGTGGCTTGCTCTTACACCAGTTATAATGTATATCAGATAGTTAAATTGAATATTAGTGAATGAGAGAGAGAGAGAGAGAGAGAGAGAGAGAGAGAGAGAGAGAGAGAGAGAGAGAGAGAGAGAGAGAGAGAGAGAGAGAGA
>JAAUYG010039148.1_pt1 | contig 11173 bp, 8 predicted proteins | sample 7278091 | NCBI WGS metagenome assembly JAAUYG01 (sample SAMN14350201, study PRJNA611818) | marine sediment metagenome | isolation source: surface marine sediment (0.6m) | place: French Polynesia: Moorea | collected 2018-08
GACTTTGCATTCATTTGACCATGGCATACATTTCTGGTGGACTCTGTTAGGACTCATAGGACAGTTTACATCTGTTTTGGCACTGTATGACCCTTTTGGTGTTGATGTGCCATTAAACTTTGATATCACTCACTCACTTGAGATCACCGGCGGACATGAGATTTTTCAAGAACCTTTCCCACTGGTTTGTTTCTGCTGCACTGGGCTGTACATTGGTCCACAAAAATGTCTAAGAGTATTTGACATGTACATGTATCATATATCTGATTTATCTGATGATGTACTGAGCACTAGATTATATCTGAAGAAGATGGTGAAGTTATTACAGTGAGAGATCTGTTGATGGACACTGTCTGGGGAGAACTCTCCTGTAAAAAGGACACAAATTCTTGGCACTGAGTGCCGTGAATGCATGCAATGTTCCATCTCACCAAAGGACACCTCTCTAATAAGGACAGAATAATTATTGTTTACCACCTAGCAGGTGTCCCTATTAGAGGACTACTGCTATGTGTGAAGAACAGGGATTCTGACCCAAATGGTAGAAAATACAGTGGAATCTCACCTTAAAACCACCCGGGAAATATGACCACTCCAGAGCTAAGCCCACCTACGAGACAGCCAAAACTTTTACACGCCAGTGCTATATAATTCTTCAGAATTCAGCCCACCTCAGAATTAAGACCACTTATATATAGGCCTTGACCGTGGATCATGCCTTAATTCCAGGGCTCATGTGTAGAATACCTGGCAGGTTCCATGTGTGCAGGGATTGCTGGCACACGCCTGTACCGTCTCCCCAGTGGTCGTCGTACAGCCAGACGGTCCGATCCCATTCCCAACCATGCCTGGCGGACAAATGCAGGTTCGACCCCCAAATCCTGCAATGGAAAAACAAAACATCTATTGCGCATATTGACTGGGCTTGCTTTTCATTTGGTTTAAGTCGGCCTCGACTTTTATATACCATACATTAGGTTGCAGGAAACAGAGATTTAATTCTTAATAGTTTTCTTATTTTTTTTGCAAATAATGTGCCTTTCTGTCAATATTTTTTTTCTCGACAATATGCTCCCATGAAGCCTCCAAGTCTCATCCAATTGCATATCCAGACCTATGGAATTGATGCACATGCATCGGTCAGGTACTCAGGAGCAGTTTATACCATTTATAACTAAATATCATATTTAAGGATGAGGATAAGGGTATTTTTGAAGGGGTATGTTTCATAAACACCTTTTATACCATTAGTCAAGGTATTGGTTGAAAATAGTGTATACACCCCGGACTGGCTCTCCTCCTCCTGTTATTCCTTCATGCTAACTAAGACTCCTCTACACCTCTCTCTTACTATCTTGGACTCTCTTTGTCATTTTGTTTCTCGTTATCTCCCGTTTACCTGGAGACTCCCTGCAGGTGGCTGCAGGGTAGCATCCGCCATTGTCGTTGGAGGCACACAAACCCACGTACTGACATGTGACGCCGTCCCCACGGTAACCTGGAAATGTTCGGCAAGTTTTAATGCTCCACTATAGAGGGAAGTTCCAGAACAGCACACGCAAAAACTTCTGTCATTCAAAACATTGACATTAATGCTCTAGCTATCAGGAACCATTGCAGCATAACATTGTACCAGTATCAATCAAATGGTATACATTGTACCGGTATCAACCAAATGTTATACACTGTAGAAGTATCAATCAAATGTTATACATTGTATCAGTACCAATCAAATGTTATACACTGTAGCAGTATCAATCAAAATGTTATACATTGTACCAGTATCAATCAAATGATATGCATTGTACTGGTATCAACCAAATGTTATACATGTACACTGTAGCAGTATCAATCAAATGTTCTACACTGTAGCATTATCAATCAAATGTTATACAGTGTACCCATAACACTAATCAGCTCCTACCCATTGGACAAGCTCCACACTGCCGAGAACCAACAGTATTAATACACTGCACCAGGGGGGACTGTGAGCAGCCTCCATTATTTACTTGACATTCATTAACATCCGTACAGTAAAACCCATTTCCGGTGTAACCTGAGGACATAAATAACATACAAGAAACATTAATAACCAGTCATCTAACAATATTGAATATTTTGTACAGTTACATGCATATCTCACTATTTTGAAGGAAGGTCAGCCATTTTGCACTGCCAGAACAAAATGCAAGTCTTTGAGTAACTAAGCAGCGACACTTTTTTGCATAAAAATTAATATTAACCTTATCAAGTAGGCAAGGAAATATACACTTACAGACTCAGGTAATATTTCCTCCCAACAGTACAAATGTTATTACATAAAGTTACATTTTTCTCTTTCAGCACAATAACTATAATATTCAATTATTCTCACAACCATGTTCATTCTTACATGTGCATTTCATTCTCTTTTTGATGTACAGGAACATGCACTTATATGTTATTGGTTCACCCACACATTTTTATGTTGACAGTTATAGAATACTTTACATGTATTTGTACAAAAGTACTACACTGCTGTAACTTACACCACAACATATTAATAATCGTTTCGTTCTTTATTTTGATGCATTGCTGCTTGTCCCATGGTGTGATTTTACAGAGAATCACTAAATTCCATCGTTCACTCATATTAAGTTACTCATTAACTCCTTCAGTCACTCCCTCGGACATTTAGCACACTTACCCGTGGGACAGGAACCACAGTGGAAGGAGCCTGGGACATTACTGCAGGGGACTTCAGGATTAACAGAACACCGGGGGGTGGTTCCCTGACATTCGTCCACATCAACAACACATGCTGGAGAGTGACCGTTAGTCGTCCAACCTTCATCACATACACAGGTATACTTGGCCTGAAAGCGGAGAGTTCAATAGGAGATCAGATTTAAAGGAAGAAAGTTTCCAGTTAACCTGGCCTTAAGACCCAGATAATAAGACCACCCTAATATTAAGACCACCCCAGAATTAAGACCACTAACTGCTACTGGATGACCATACATGTATGTTACACACCACTGTTACATAATTACTCATCAAAATTACATACCAATGTTACATACCATTGTTACACAATTACACGTCAACATTACACACCAGTTACCAGGTTACATACCATTGTTATACAGTTACACATGAACATTACATGTACATATCAGTGTTACACTCCATTCTTACACAATTACACATCAACATTACACATCAATGTTACACTCCATTGTTACACACTTACACATGAAATTTACACACCAATGTTATAGTCTTTTAGAATTAAGACCACCTAAAGACCCCTTTGGTCTCAGCAGTGGGTGGTTTAATCCTAGAGCTGCACTATGTCTGTGGGAAATATTTTTCCAGAGCCCAGGTGCAGTAAGACTAATTCTGAGAAAACATGACTATTTGCTTTACTTTTGGCATCACCGCTGCATGTGTACACAGACTTGGTGAAAGTAGTGATGACGGTGTAGACGATGCATCTGTCATCTCACCCTTGGAGTTAGAAATAATGTCTCCAACTACTCGCCTTAGCTTGAACGACAACATGGCAAGTTATGCTTCAGTTTAATGTGCCTCAACTTCGAAAACTGAATACTGTACAAATCTCCACTTCTCTCCAGACCTAATTGCCCTCCACCCCCCCTCCAAAAAAGAGAGAATCCTGTTATCATATCAAGTAGTCCTCTATCTTAAGACCACCATTAGGGCCAAGAAAATCTGGACTTATATTGCAGGTGGTCCAAATTAAAGGTAACTTATCACACAAACACTATGGAGGAAATCAAGTGGTCTTATAGGCTTGTCTTGAAAAAAAATTGTTGTCAAACAGAGGGAGCAGTGTACTTATACCTGTCCTGCCTGCTCTCTGTCAACATTAACGCAAGTTCCATGCCCGCACAAAGCCTGGGTGGACGCTCCTGTGCAGTCATCATGGGTCTCTGTACACCTGATACCATGCCAGTTAGGAGGACAGTCACACCTGCAACAGGTAGACAGGTTGTAGATAGATAAATCTGTAGATAGAAGTTTATTTACACTGTGTGCACTATTAGACAGTTTACACGATATTTCGTTTAAATGAGAAAAAAAAATTTTATGCACACTATCAGACATTTTGCATGATCTCATTTTAATGAGAAGAAAAGTTTATTTATACCTTGTATTCACTATCAGACATTTTACGTAATTTCATTTTAATGAGAAAAAAATATTTACACCTTGTATGCACTAATTAGACATTTTATATGATTTCATTTTAATGAGATAAAAAAGTACACTACGTAACACACATTCAGAAAGCAGTTTTGCTAATGAGATGGATGCCTTACAAAAATATAAAATTGCGTACATGTCTTATTGTCTTCTTGAAGGCTTCTTGATGCCTTACAAAAATACAAAATTGCGTAATGTTAAACTATACATTCAAAAGAATAAAAAAGTCAGTAATGACAGATAATACATAACAAGAAGGTGCTGTTTTACTGACCTACTGAAAACTATTAAAGATTGAATTTCTTTAATCTGTGATGGCATTTCGTTAAGCATATGTGCTGTAGAAACTTTATTGCTTTTTGATTCAGGAAAGTTTGGAATTTATTAACACGAAAGTTGTGTTGATTTCATGTGTTAATTTGGTGTGTGTTCGCTCATGATGAAGTAATTACTGAAACAGTTCAGGTAATATAGGGTGCTGCTGCTTATAAATACAAATTTAAGTAAATATAATGAATGTATATCTCTTACTTGGAGCAATTTTAGTTCACTGTGCAATATTTTTGTAGGGGTGAACCAGTCTTGCATGGATGATCCTTTTTGCAGTGCCATCTACAATTGCTTAAAAAAGTTAATACTACGGCACCAGTTACCACTGGTTGATAGAAATCCTTTCAAGTTCCATAGCTCTGCATTAAAAACTTTTTTTTCAAGTGAGTTACTTGTTGGTTATCTTTGTGTACACTTTGCACAAAGGTGCTGGCTTTCCAACTATGGAACTAAAGCCACCCCTTTGTAGCCTCAGGTGTCTTTTCTGTATTTAATATAACCTTGCCCTCATTCTGGTGTCTTGAGTTTCCTACTGCTAATATGCACTGACTGTATGTGTCATTAAATGTCTTGTACAAAGGTTTGTTACGGTAGTTTATCATAATTTATATGTTGTAGGGTTACAGATCATTGTCATGAACTATATACTTGTAGCTTCGTTTTATTTTTGGGGTACATCTCTGCCATAATTGTGTTGTTCTAGCTACTATCGCCAATAAAATGAAACCCAATGGTGAATGTTATCTGGGGGTGACACTTGTGCTTTACGTATTTTATTGCTATTTAGGTGAAATTAAGCACAGGTAAAATTCCAAATTATTATTTTTATCTAAAATAATTTCTGGTGATCGAATTGATCAGGAGGTTTAATTGATCAGATACATGTATTTATGGTAAGCTCCAAACAACTTTCAACCTACGTGAAGCTGCCTGGAGTGTTTCGACACGTAGCTCCATGCTGACAACCCAGATCTGTCCCTGTATATGTGACACACTCATTGACATCACTCTGACAGTTAGGTCCCTGAAACGCAGACACGAACACATCACACGGCATAACAGACTGGCAGGTTATGCATTCTATAACCAATAAAAATTTGCTGGTTCATCCAAAAACCTTACTTGTACCAATTGTGGTTTGATAGGCATGTAGTGTAGAATCAATTTGTCATGCACGAACATACATTAAATGTACTTAAAACTCAGTGAAACATGTACCTCAAGGCTAATGTTATGATATTTTCTTAGTCTGCCAATATAACATGGTATATGTACTAGTAGTTAGTATAGTGGTGATATATTAACTTATCACTACTACGAACTACTGCTGGTACTGGCAGCTACTACTACTACTATTGCTACTTAACTACTACTACTACTACTACTACTACTACTACTACTACTACTACTACTACCACTACTACCTACCTCTTGCTCCTACTACTACCTACCTCTTGCTCCTCCTACTGTTAGTACCACTGCTACTACTACTATGGTTACTCACATCCCAGGCATCACTGCAGTGACACATATAGCCATCATACTGGTCAATGCAGGTCCCGCCGTTCAGACAGGGGTTGCTGTTGCATTCGTTCTGTCTCATTTTCTACAACCAGGTGAGCAGGCAATAACAAACAGCATTTTAACACATTTCGTAACTTAACCGACATTAAAAATTAACATCTGCAAAACGAAAAGGACATCCCACTTTGTTATACCAATACATACCACATGTACCAAGGCATGTTATTACTGACCGATACATGTAGAAGTATATATTCCCTAACAGGAACACCCTCACCCCCTACTATTTGAAAATATGAGGTGCCCATGGAAGCAAAGATTCCTTTACAAACATGAAAAGATATTACCTTACTGAGGTGACTACCGGGTTGTCAAGTTATTTCCAGGCCTCTAACTTTTACAGAAACTGCGCTCAAAAGACTTACGCGGCCTAGTCTCTGCATTTGCCTCTGAAGCTGCTGCACCTGGTGAACAAAAGAGACACTGTCAGAGTCTCAAGGCAGGATAGTCATACAGAATTCGATCATTACTGTGTCATATGTAGTACCCGGTATACATTAAACTTGTAGTACATACATAATCATAACATACACGAGTCCCAATATTTTGCAACGCTCTATTTTAAGACCACCCTTGATTATGAGACAGCTTGATTTGGTCCCAAAGGGCAATTTTCTGTGTTAAATGACCTTTATTTTAAGACCACCTGCAATATAAGACCACATTTTCTTGGTCCCATAGGTGGTCCTAAAATAGAGGGACTACTGTATATGTGCTACAGTGGTCACTGCAATTTCGTTAAGGTCAATGCCACAGATTCTGCCAACAAAATATGGTCTTATATTGAAGGTGGTCTTAAAGTAGAGGTGCATTTATATACTGAAAGTATAAGACTGGCATCACAGAAATCCAGTCTTAAAATGGAGCGAATTGTAAAGTAAGAGTGGTCTTATAAAATTGCAGGGACCACTGTATTAATACATATGTACAAGTTTATATTCCATTTTCCAACAAACAAGGCTTATTACTGCCATAGCACAAGCGCATTAGGATAATACATGTACATGTGCAAATGTAATTTGTCATGTATCAATGTGATGTACGTATAGTTTCCTTTATCTGGGCTGAGGATACATGCTAGCCACATAGCCAAAATGCTAAAAGAATTTCCATGTGACTAAAAAGAACTGGTTTGCTTTTAGCATGCGGGTGAACGGCCAATTTAGCTTTAAATATTTTGTTCATACACTGACTTTTGGTTGAGTCAACACTATCTGCTAGGTGAATTTTTTTTTTCTTCTGATAGTTTAACAGTGCATGTATGTACATCTGCATTTAGAATGTTTGGATATACATGTATAAATTTAATAGTGTGAAGTTCCTTTTACCAAACACATCCTGTGGCTGAACAAAATCATCTGTTTATCTTTTAGCAACAGTGGCTAATTAGATAGACACCATAGTGCTACCTGACCTTTATGGTAAATCTGGATCAATGTAATACTGGTAGTACAATACTGTGGGTCCCCCAAATTAAAACCATGCCTGGTCGAGACTAAAATAATCTTAATGCTGAGATGGTCACAATGTTGAAACAGTTATGTAAGAAACATGGCAAAGGTATGCAACCTTTAGTCTTCCAATATAGTAACTGTCTTAGATCAGAACCGAAGCTTCAGTTTTTACCAAAGTTTCGAATGAAATTTTGGTGTGAACTGCGGCACATCCTGCGATCCTGTGGCACATTTGGAGGAGTTAGTTACTCCGGCTGGAAGAGGTGGATTAGTGATCCGGATTTAACTTTACGCTGGATGAAATGCAGTGTGAACGGGTTGTTGTGGGGGATTAGCCACAGCGGCGCTAGGAGTAAGGTCCGAGGTCCCCAGGATTCAAATAGTGCGATGTTAAATGTTGGCAGGCATCTGCTCAATATAGTTACAAACCCATACACAGCCGAAAATGGTAAAAATTGACACCCCCGACCAGTACCCACACCACAGACTTTCAGTTATGTTTGATTCCAAGTTTGAAAATGAACAACATTCATGTGATTTTCGCAGTGGGTGCAGTGCTCCCATGTGGCCTATTCTGGTAATACTAGAGGAAAAACTGCAGTCCAGTCTGAACGTGTGCCCACTACCAGCGTGGGGACAATTAAGCCGTGAAATCGGGCACTTTTTTGCTCACCCCCGATAATCCGGATTTGCCAGTGGGAACACGGTTTTACTTCTGGGGTTGTCTTATTTCCAGCATGGTCTCAAAGCGGAGTTCCGCTGTGCAGTGTTTCCTTACTGAACCCATAGCATGCCATTAACACAACTCAGATTAACAATCTTTACCCAATTTGCACTTACGTTCTCTGTTAGATCTCCCAGTCTTCCTTGGCCATTCTCTAATGTAGCTACCTACAAGTATGCACACAAAAGCAGGATAAGTACATGTACATGCATTCTATATTTCTTCTGGACATGATACACCAAAGCAATATAATTCCAACTTTTGGTTGTTTTTTTTGCATATTTGATTATTTCCAACTTTCCAGCATAGAAACTTGGAATGTTGTATTATTTTATTTTATTATGTTGTAAAGGGTACATTTACATTTGTCATGTAGTAGATGTATGAGGTACATGTACTCACAAGTACTAATCAAAACCTGTTGAAAATTTAAAACAGATTAACCGCAGATGCTCATAGATAAATATTTATTTTTAGCAATCACTAAGTACAACTATCTTTTACTCTGCAAAGGGTGAATGTATAAACAATGATAAACTACATGTATGGATTAATATACTGCCATTTGGCCTCCCTTAATTCAGGCCCTCATATATCCATATGCATGTAGTATTTGTTGGTCGGCTAGGTGTAGGTTGACTGAATTATCAGTGAGCATAAAGATTGTGAAAAAATTATTCACATATAGTACGTGATAAACATGATATATGCGTAACTGTAAAAATCATATGGAATCACCCTGAAAGTACAGTTTCTAAATTACAGGTGTAGACACACTACCTGTATCTGCAACTGCTTGCTATGTTGCTGTTTTTATTGTTTGTACATACAACAATAATTATCAACGATATTAGTAGATATTTTTCTTCTTTTACCATGACTTCAATCATGAAATCCAATCCTGACGTTCGTGTAGATCATCACAGTATATTTACATGTATATTTACTGAAAAAAGAACTACCGGGTAAATTCGGTTTACAGAAGTACCACGATATTCTTTTACGCTACCGGGTACCCAGTATTTTCCCTGAAATGAATATGGCGCCTTCCTCGGAGAGCATAACTGTAATATAACTGGGAAATACACAAGCATATCTTCCTAACAGAGCAACATACAAAAATGTACGTGTGCCTACCCGGAATATTAAATTTTCTGAAATCTGAGCTGATTAACACAGTACACGCCCCTGTAATATAACCACATACATGTATTACCAGATAATGGTACTGTTAAGTAACGTGAGGATGTCGTACTTTGCTGTGATGAGTGGGACAAATTTACATTATTTGGGCATTGCTGCGGTATGTTAAACCAGCTAGGTTCTCATCAGCTGGACCTGAAAGATAAGTTGGCAACCAATATTTTAAGAGCCTTAATAGTTTGCTTTCTCAAACGCGGCCCTTCCACTTCAGCAGCAGGAACTACAAAGGTACACACATAGCTGATCAGTGATCACTGACTAGATTTTGATTGAAAAATATATACGAAACCCAGCAATCCCTCAACTACAAAATTACTCAATTGTCAAAGTTTGCCCAAATTCCCTAGGCCAAAAAAAAAATCCGCTCCACAGCAAAATCTTAGCCCTACCTGGAATATCAGATGTTTCATCCCTGGTATCACCAGTGATTTGTAACATAACTTACCCTGGTTACCAGGTCGTCAATGGTGGATTGTAGAGTATTGATGCGCGTAGTGACATCACCACTGTCCGACAGTTTCTGCTCTAGCTGGCCCACACGACTAGGAAGATTGCCATCAGTGGAACCCTGCAGCAGCGGGAGAAATACGTTAATGGCTGCACAAAAAACATAAAAAAACACAACAAAATAATCACATAATGATTATAATGCATATGTAACAAATTTACATATGTCCTACGTTCATGTTTGACTCATGATAAAATCATTATACATTGTATTTGTATCTTGTTTCTTTATTACAACTACCGGTAATACTAGGACATAAAATACATGTATAAACATGATACAGTAGTACACATTTCGCAAACGTCCCTATTTTCATGCATAGAACGCTTTGCTAATATTGAATGCCCGCATTGAACAATTAGTTCCAGCCTCCAAAGTCCTGTGCATTTCTTTGCGCACAGTAATTGGCACAGGACACACGCAGCGCCGGAAAATAATGTTACTTGGCGATCGCTAATAACACCAAATGCTGGCTTGGTCGCGCACGTTCCCGCACATTTGACGGTATTCGACGGTCTTCTGCACGCAAATGCCAGTAAATGCTAGTTTACGTCAGTCTGCTCTTTCTTGATGATAACTTACAACTGTTATATGCACGCAAACTTTCTAACAGGATGATCCCTGCCCACAAAAGTTGACAATGTTGAAAGCGTCAAACGTCCTATGTGACTTCAGCAATCAGCAGTGTTGTATGCGCGACCGCAGGAGCGTTTTGTAAAAACTGTACTGTACATGTACATTGTAAATATACAAGTACACATACGGTACATGACAAAAGGCAGTTTTATATAAATATTACAGTAGATTATGTAGCTCTACATGTACAAGTAACATGATTGGTATGCATACATACCTAGATTAAGATATACATGTATATGTATACCGGTACATGAATGATGTATCAGTATGGATGGTCGTGATAGTTAGAAATATTACTAGTGCCATAATAAATGTATTATAATTAGCATATGTAACCTAGCTGGTAATGTTACATGTACATACAGTATACTTCATACTTGATACAGTGTCAATAGTTAGATAATTCATCGCTGTAAACCACAAGTCACTGACCTATCCATATGTATATCATATAGTGTTGATACATGGAACTAACAAGTCAGAATGCAATTATTTTTCTTAATATTTTACATATTGTTTTAC
>JAAUYG010142162.1_pt1 | contig 11173 bp, 4 predicted proteins | sample 7278091 | NCBI WGS metagenome assembly JAAUYG01 (sample SAMN14350201, study PRJNA611818) | marine sediment metagenome | isolation source: surface marine sediment (0.6m) | place: French Polynesia: Moorea | collected 2018-08
CCAGGGGAAGCCACAACCAAAATTTGAAAGAAATCCGTGCATTAGGTTCAGAGAAAATTGCGCCACGGACGGACGGACGGACGACGGACGACGGACAAAAGTCCCATACCATGACCTCTGCTGACAGAGTCTAGCAGAGCTAATCATAATTTTAACGTTCAATTCAAATGCATGTATCTGGTATAGCCTTGCATAGGATACATTCCAATTCTCTTTGGTCTGAAATATGTATCTGTATAATTTGTATTTTGTTTTGGTGAAACCAATGAATGAAGGCAGACTGATTAAACACCAGCACATACTATTAATCATGTTAATAGCCTCTAGTTTGCCTCTAGTTTAAGACCACCTGCTCGATTGATGACACCACACAAGACCACCTTCTATTTAAGGCTATAGTTTTCTGGCACAATGGGTGCATGACCTTAAAAAGTACTAGGCATGTATTAATACAAGCAGTAAAATATTTTTTTGCGTACGTTTTCCATGTTTGCTGCTACACCTGGAATTAACGTCTCTGTACAGTAAACTATCAGTAAGTAGTGTTTTATTCTGTGTGTGGTGTATCTAATTTATACATTGTATGTTTGTTTCCTACCAGGTGGTACCCGTGGCTATACTGCTGGCGGCTCTAGGATGTACGGTCGCTGAGGCAAAGTCCACACTACAGGACAGCCCTGTGACTCGCACAGCTCTGGCTCAGATGTTAGCTACACAGCAAGGCTAACAACAGCCAAGATATCCAGTGTGGGATTTGAGTACATGTATAGACAAACTGAATATAGCACAGAGAGCCCTGCATTTTAATATTCAGCCAGAAGAATGCGCAAGTTGGCTTTAAAATGGAGGTATATTTATATTGAAAATAGAACATTGGTGTTGCTGTTGGCCAGTCTTAAAACAGAAGACTCTTAAATGATTGGGTAAGTCAAAGGACTGGTACATCAGTCCCATGTAGCGTTAGTTCATGTAGTTATTACACAATGTGACATTGTATTCAATATTGGAATCAGGGTAATTCTGGGTAGCTACTACTTACTGTGAATGTTTCTGCTCCTGACTTTGCCAGACTTATATTTGAAGTATTCATAAGATGTATGTGTAGAAGCTCCACCTGGCTGGATTTGTTCCCCGATATCATTTTAAATTTCTTTTTTTACCTTGATTTTGAACTGAGTTCAAAATATGTTCCCTTACGGCGCTAAATATCAATACCAGTACAGTATTTTTTATTCTAGACAAAATGGACCAGAATTGGTTAAAGCATGTTTCTGACACGTTACTCTTTGTTTGAAGTCCTAGGAAGAGAAAAATCTTTCTGACCTGTCATTGCCATAGTACATTGTATCCGCAGTAGCTACAACATGTGATATACATTCCATTGTGTTACATTCCATACTATGGATACTAGGGCATGTAGGGAGAGTCTTTGGTTTACAAGGCTGGAGAAAAATAGAATCTACTTTCACTGTGCTTTAGTATGCTGTCCTATGTGTCTGTGTGTTATAAGTATTCTGCAGTTATAAGGGGGAGTACATACATTTTCCATGCATCGTTATGGGGCCCTGTAGAAATTGCGTGATTGGTGACTGACTATATATCTAGCACGTGAAACGTTCTCTACATGACCAGAGTGCAGCATGAAAACGGCTCTCCACAATCTCGTAATACATTGATATTTTGGTGATAACACTATATTCTTTTTGGTGATTGGTGATGTGGGTCAGAGAAATCTGGTGATCTGGCCCTGTTGGGGGGTATATACTCCTCCTGTCATAGACATGCGGAATATTCTCCATCAGCTGTAGCATTGTGCTGTATGTACCCTACATTCTGTACCCTGCACCATTGTTCACTGTTATCGTTACCTGCTCTCGTCTGTTTTATCAGAATTGAGTTTCAACTAGCGTGGTTTCTAGTACTGGATAGATTTTGTAATGTCCAGATTTCTACTTGGTCATTAAACAGTGCATAATATAAAGTCCATATCTCTACATCATCCAGTCATGATGTCTGCATATTGCTGGATTTTTAAACACAAACACTTGAATATGAGGGCATCAATATTCTGGTATTTGTGGAGTAAAAAAGTTCAAGATATATATTTTCGACCTATATGTACAGTATATGAAGTCCTGTGATGTAAACATGTCCACAGGTGCGATTTGCTCACTTTTCTGTATGGAGTAGGGTGCAGTGACAGGGATTTGACTCAAACACCCAGTGTAATTTATGTTAACATGTATAGGCTGGCTATGGTAATGGCTAATATGTATGTACATGTGTACAAGCCTACTACTGGTACTTTTTCTCTGCTATGTGCCTATCATTTCTTATACAAATGTATGGGACTGTATGATTTATGCTATGCAAGAAAATGATTGGGGGTCTCCATCGATATTTAAGCTGTAATTCAAGAGAATTAGCCTTTGCACTGATATTTTTATACGGGTATACATTCTGATGCTTTATATACTATAAATGCAAACAATATTTTTTTGATTTGTACATATTTTATTATATATATACTAATTTGCAAGCAATGTTATATTAGTGTTACAGATTTATTTTTGTTTCTCGAATAAACATAATCTAATTTACATAGAAATAAGAATGTAATATTCATATATTTTTCACCTGCTAATTAAGAAGGCCTGTACACAGGGTACATGTAAATTCAACAGCTCATGGTGTGATACATTGTATATAATGTATGTAATTGCCTACCTACATATACCGGTATATCACCCTAAGGCATTCCAGAGTTTTACAGAGGTGAGAGTTATATACTTGAGCAAAGAATATTTGATTTTTGATGTATCAGTATTGTTGCATATTATACCTTGTAATACATGTACAATGATTTAAGATTACAAACATTTTATTATTGGGGTCAACATTTATTTTCTGAATAAGTCAAATAAAAATTGTAAGTTTTATTTAGTGCTGTGTTGTGCTTTCACCTGGTCAGATCATGCAGATATAGTTTAAAATCTTAACTGCCCCAGGTCGTGTGCCTCGCTGTACCAGCAGTCCTGGACCTGCGGACAGGCACATTTTGCCTGCAAAGCTTGTGCATTTACCAAAGAGCAGCCTGATCACTACAGCTGTATTAAAGATCAATTTGCATTCTATGAAGTACGAATGTGTTGTGTTGAATGTATGAGTGGGTTATGTTGTGCTAAAACACTGGTATATGTAACTTAAACCCAGTGCACATGCACTCAAAAAATGGGCCTGCTGTTGAAATCTCGTTACAGCCAGGTTTATCTGTAGCAAAGTACATGACATGTGCTTTGGCTTAAAATAATCTAGTCAAGTTTTCCAAGATGCCCATGCTGTGGCATCTACCAGCATAGCATTAGTAGACTTCAAAACTTCAGTTTACCGTTTACCATAGTTCTCTCTATAGGTTATGTTGATAAAAAGTTCCAGGGACTTGCCAGGTAAAATCATTATGTGGAGGAAAATTTACTCCACTGCACTTCTGAGGCACTCAGTCCATCGCTGCTTCTGAACTGTAACTAGGGAAAGTCTCAGGAATATATATGCACATATAGCTGGTCCAGTTAGTTTACAAAGATTTCTTCATTACTGTGCTAACTCTTGGGACAATTTAATCAACCACTCGAGGCTTGGTGCTTACTTGAAGTACAGTAGATATTCCGACGGAGAGAGAACCTTGGTTTAGATATACATGTATATCCAGTCATTGTATTTACATGTACTACAGTAATACGGGGAGGAATGACACCTGAAAACTTGATGTAGAAAGCAGTTTTGAAAGTCCAAAAGTTTATTGTTCACTACAACCATACATGTATAGTCAATCGCACAATGTCTGTACCATAGCCAGGTAACTGACAGATCAAACAACATTTAATATTATAATGTACCACTATATGAAATCTGAATTTTTTCCACATTTTTCAACAAGGTGCGAGTAATGCTTGAACAAGTTTTTGCATCAAGTTTCTATGCCTTAGATACATGTAGTCCATGGCATGTTTCTGTCACACAAGAACTCAACATACTCAACACAAACAATTGCAGAATCTAGATTTGAGCACAAACAATTGCAGAATCTAGATTTGACAGTAATTCACTGGAACAAGCAATGCTAAATATCCAATCACTGCATTTACTGAGAGAACAAATGTCGGCTTTAATACCAATATTAACTTACCGTTATTTGCTGAGAACAATCTGCTAAACAGCCATGTGGGTATACAACACTACACATGTACTGACAAAACTTGTTCTTGCTAGGTATATAAATTTAAAGTTTTAAAGTGACTTTATGTGATATTTCCATTTGAACATGTTCAACTATTTCAAAAGAACAGATTAAGCATGAAACTTTGATGGGCCATTACTTCCTGTTAACGGATTACAAGACATATGTAACTGGCTTCAAGTGACTTTATACATGTAGTTGTGTTATAACCACAATGAAGGATTCTTTGAATATATTTAAAAAGATCTGAAATACATAGATTTTATCTATATATATACATAATGTGTTCAACTGGTATATAATACCATGTGTATATAGAAGTATAAAATAGCAAGCAAGACAAAATATACACAGCTTTACATTATAATTCCTAACATATTCACCATACACTACATGCAATTCCCTGCAAAACTAGGTATAATTAATAAATATTTGTGCTGGGAACAGATCTGGCATTGCTTTCATCTACATGTATCCCCCCAACAAAACTATCAAACTTATACATGTACGCATGTAATTTTGAACATTTTATACTGATAAAGGCCTCCTGGACATTCTGGTACACATTACCTTACAGTGAATCATATCTTGCTCAACCTTAACACATAAAATATTTGTTCAGACAGCAGATCATGTATACTAGTACTATATCACAGAGCCCAAATGTTCAGATCCAATACACACGTTTGGCAGTTCATCACCGGGACAGACTACTGGTACATGTACATGTATATCCATTCAATACTTCCGTTTTAAAGCTCCATTACACGGAGTAGCATTTTAGCTTTTACTGACCTTTTCCTACATTTGTACATTCCACATGACAGTATTGATCCTACATCCTCCAAACTCACTCCGAACAGTGGCTAGACAGAAAACCCAAAAACAGTTTACTGGTAATACTCCAGTTCACTAGACAAGAATTCTTGGATTATATTGCACACATTTGTTTAAGTCTATTGTTAAATCATTTGTATTGGTTACAAAGTAGAAATATTCTTCCTATTTAGAACTACTGTAACTGAAAGAACAAATATATTAGTATTTGACACTTCAGACAGATAATCATTGATGGGATGGAATTGGAATTGTTCATACATGTATATCAAATTCCAATTCCAGAAGTGGACATGGAATTGTTCATATCAGAACGTGTTGGAATTGCAAAGTTAACCCAGGAATTCCAATTGGAATTGCTCATTTTGGAATTAGAATTGGTCATTTGGAATTAGAATTGGAATTGATCATGCTCAGTATGTGTACCATGTCAGAGTGTAGTGGTACTTGATAGACAAAACCTTAGAAGCAGTATTAAAAGTTACATGAAATCACAAAGGTTTGGCTGTAAGTGTCTGTAGTATACCCATAATAACCTGGTCTCTTTCCATCACTTAGTGTAGAACATAATAACTATCTAACATTACAGCATACAGAAACACTAACTTTTAATATTAAACCTGGAAATATATCACTGATAAAGACAACTGATAAAGACAATAGATATTACAACTATTTGGTACTTCTACTGTGATAATATCAGTGGCATAATCCACTGACTAAATCAATTAGTTCCTTGTATTCCAACATCCAAAGCAACAACACGTACATGATATAGCAAGTTTCCAAGTTAAGAAACGGCGAGTTATGAGTCAATACTCTCACTCCCGTATGCTATACATGCTAGGGTAATACAATAACACTTGTCCTTAATGCGTAGTGCAGAATACTGGGGTAGACAGTTTTACATTACTGCTAATCTAACATGCTAAAGATCCATTCAACTATTACATTGACATCTGCATGAAAGAAGAACAAAGTATGAAACCAAGATAGTTTTGATTAAGGCTTGCCTTCTCCCTTAGCATGCTCAGTGTACTGGCACTTACAAAAAATATTTAACATGGCCCCTTTCATCATATCCATTATCATGATTCTTACAAACAACTTGGTATGGTAAATTAAATGTACTGGCGTACTAGCTGTATACAATACTTCGTAAAATTGTCAAAATACGCAACAGGTTTATTTGGACCACTAGAGGGAAGCGGGGCTCAACCTTTTAGGAAAAGATTTACATCATACAGCTACCTTTGTGTTATAAACCACATGCAATATATGAACCAGATTCAGGAATTGACTCTTATTCTCACACAACTACTCCATTTGTTTTGACATGTAGGTACATTAATATGATCAAGATCTGGAACACGTGCACTGGCTATATATACAGATATATCAGAGCTAAAGCAAGCATGTTATAATAAATGGCTTGAATAGATGTACATAATTTAGGAACAATTTGGGAATTAACAGGCAAAACAATGGGTATAGAAACTATTATTGGTAATAAAATGTGTGATCCCAACTTTGTAGTATACGTAATTTTAAACGTCAGCTGCTAAATATGAATGGCTAAATTTCATTGGGCCTATGATAGATGGATTTAAAATAGAGGGAGAAGTGGTATTTCTGCAGTAGCTGCAGCAAACCACAATATATAAAATAAATACAATTTAACATCCATAAAACACTGATACAACTAATTGAAAGTCTAGCCAAGATCAACTTGTCTTACACAAAATGTAAAAACAACCAAACAATGCAAAAGCATATGACTGAATAAAGCAGCTAAATATAATTGGTGTATACATATATGTATGTATAATATATACTGGTAATATACATATCTCTGTTATACAATGTACATGCTATGTGTATAGACAATTAGATTCAATAACTATTATGATCGTGATGATAAACACGACAACCCATACAAACTGCCAGGGATACACAGACCTGCTATATACATGACGTGTAGATACATTACAACTGTCGATAAAAACTGATAATGTTATTCTGGAGTACATGGTGCCAGACATATACCAGTGCATGTATATTGCAGTCTGGTAATATCTGAATGCGACTCGTGTTACAGGGGGTTCGCCACAAACATTAACATTGATGCATCACTTAGCAATACGGTACATGTACATTGTACATGTATCTCTTCCTCAAGATGCTGAAGAATAGTCTGAATAATAGGCAATGTCCTATCAGCCGATTGCTTTCATAAAATACATGTAACATGATACCGGTTCATATTGAGACAATTCCAGTGGTGTGACCACATGTCTTGAGAGATAACTGAAAGTCATAATTAACCTTACAAACCACTGCTCGGTTAGATTTATGGTTCATTAGACAGCAGATAAAAACCTGGTTCAAACAAAGTCTAACAACCGGTAGTCACTCACACATAAGATTACATTAATTTTAATTTTAATGGGGTCTAAATTCTGAAGCAGTACACATGTACTGGTGTGTGTAACTGTCTTTTGGTCAACCAATAAGTGGTCTTAAATTCTGGGTCGGTGTCATTTCCAGGTTTAAGGCAGAGTTCTGCTCTAGTAATATGAGGGGCATGCACACTTTGCAAGTTAACATCTACATGTGCAGTTAGGACCATTTTATCTTTATTTGCACATTTTATAAAGCTATCAGTTTTCCTTAACTTGCCATACATGTACACATAATCCACACCTGTCGTTAACCATTCCACAATGTTCCAATATATATGTACATGTATAAAACCGTAAGCATTTTTATGATAATATTAAGCTGTTCTTATTTACAGCTTAGCCATTGCTTTACACTTTACTACCCGGCTGTAAGCAGACTTTAGTAGCTTGAGTAATACTCTTTCATTTTCTCGTTATCAGATAATCTAGAACATACATGTGTATACACCTATGTATATGTTCGATATAATGGAACAGTATACAACCGTGTAACTACGGGGTACATGTAGTTTATGGGCTAGCTTAGATAACAGAAACTATTACTACGTCATTGTAGCATTATTATTAAAGCACACACATGTACATACAAACAGGCACATGTAAGCACATCTACAACTGTTACAGTGGTACAAAACACTTTCTAAGCATGTTATAGCTGCATGTCTAGATCCAACAAGCGGCCCAGAGTCCTTGATGCTGACTGCTCAACCTTATGCTACATGAAACCAGGGTAGGTTTATGATAATTTATGGCTAATTGCAATGTAGCTGAAGTGACATCTTCCGCTGAAGTGACATCTTCAAAGTGCTGTAAATATATGTATTCTAATTTGGCAGATTGCTAAAAAAGTAACAACCTGTATTCCCTGCCAATTATCATACTTCCCATAAAGTTTGGTTTAAATGCATTGGAAGAAAACTGTCAGTAGCCTTTCGAAAATCTCAACATCATAAATTTTGCAAAGACTCACTGCACCAAATGACCCCAAACTACAAACTCAAAGAATCATTTCATCCATTTTCGCTCTACAATCAGCAATTTTCAAGATATTGCACATTTTAGGATTTACCGATTGACTCCCCATGTTAAAATTGCAAAGTGCCACAAAATTTCTAACACTCTGCCGATTGTCAAATAAAGTAACAGCTTGTATATCATGCTTTTTATAAAGTTTGGGCGAAAACTGTGGGAAGAGTTGCCTTTTGAACATGTTGAAATCTTTTCAGAAATTTTGCATGTGCAATGAATGACCCCAAACTGAATTCAAAGAATCAGCCATGATAAGTACCCTACATCAGCAGTTCTTGGGACAATATATTCTCCAATTTCCATCTAGTCTGGAGATACAGTGGACAGGTAGGACCCATGAAGCCGTTTCCAAGAAAACTTGAGTCAACGGACGGATGCCCGTGCCATGACTGTAGCTCTGCTGACAGTCAAGCAGAGCGATATATGTGCTCAAAGATTGCTAATTATGTATATTGGACCAGTTATAGCTGCTTTTTGGCTAAAAATGATGTGCATGTACATAAAATATACACACTTACACAATGTATATTTACATGCAGTAGCATGTGGAATCAGTAACAACGGTAGAAATACAGCAATATTTTCAGCCTGGTAAAGAGAGCGCATCTAATTATACTGACACAGCAATACACCGTACATCACAATATAACTTCAGATCTATCTTTCTTGTATCTGTCTTGGAGCAGATATATAGTGAAACTTGCAGGTTTGACTGTACATGCATATTTACAAATTGCAGTGTGGGCAGCCTTGGTACTTTGGAATGACACCTTTAGTGTACTCTCCACTGGTGTCAGCCACTTCAGTGAATTTACCCATACCATTCACTTCGGGAATATTGCTGATTTTGATATCCTCAGTATAGAAAACCTCAACCCATATCTTCTCTGAAACACGGGCCTTCTGAGTGGACTTATCCCAACACAGGAACCGGTTCTTGTCTGGTACTTCAACCAGCCACAGCCGGCAAAAGTCATCTGCCTTGGATTCAGGTCGGGTCATAACAAGGGTCACGTAGTGAGGCCTGTCTTCACCGAAACAGTAGAAATCTGTGAAGTACAGCTTAAACGCCTCATTCAACAAGAACTCAACTGGCACCAACAGTCTCTTGGGGCCAAACGGTGATGTAGGAACAGGTTCATTCTGCTCCCCCTGAACTTTCACGCAGAAGAATAATCCCTCTAATGCTCCGTTGATGGGCGATCTTGGATCTCCATTGTTATCTTTTGTCCGGACTTTCATATTGCTGCGATGCTCATCTTCAATCTGCTGGAAGTATTTCCGGCTTTTGTTTCTGTAGAAGTACTGACACGGATTCATCTTGTCTCCAGCATAGTCTGAAGCCTTCGTCATCAGCTTATTGAGTTCATCCTTTGTTCGTACTGAAAATGGGAAATAGATATACATAGTTTGGCATTTTGCTTGTTTCGAACAAACTGTCTGTATAGCCAGTTTTCCCAAAGCTGACGCACACTAGTGCCATGTATTCTTGTTAGCTCAGCCAGCATTTTACTCTTGAACTCATCAAATTGAGAACATCCATCACCAGTCCATCTTACATTGTACATGGCATTGATTTTCTCTAAGCTAAAGTCTTTGCTTTCAAATTGTAATTATGAGGTGCTATAAGCAACATTGAGCAATATGTTCACATGTTTTTGACTTTTAGCATTTTGCTCTACAAATTCATCATGCACATTTATCACTCATGGGTGTTTAAGGTAATTTGGGGGTCATCCAGTGCACTGATCTGAAAATTCGTCTAAGTGGCCTGAATCTGGGTTTGAACTCTGAGTGACCTTGAACTTGAAGTTGACCTTTCAAGGTCACTCAAGGTCAAACCTAATGGTGCCATTTGACTCCTCCCAATATATGGCTTCCTATTAATGTTTACCAGTAATTAATAATATGTGGCCTAACTCGGCTCCTTTATGGGATATAAGGCTTCAAAAGCGGAGTGACCTCAAATTTGACCTTTCAACATGTTCAAGGTCACTCAAGATCAAATCCAATGGTGCAGTTAGACTCCCCATATACATAATATATGAAATCCTATTATGTCTAATAGTAACCACATGTCTATCTCTCATCCCTCAGCAATGTAGCCACTCGAACAATTTTCTCATATATATCACTTATCATCATGATCATTAGGCCAAACTTTTGAACCACCCACACCTACCGTTACCCTAGGCTGTTTTTTTTTTTCAAAATCTAATGGCTTTTGCTCATTGGGTTAGAGGAAAGGCTTGCACCAAAAATGAAGTTGATTTATGGTTCAATATTTTTTAGAGATACTTTGAAAACATACACACACACACACACACACACACACACACACACACGCTGGCTCCCACACACGAAGTGAAAGTAAGAATCCCCCATCCCAAAAAGTGGCCCCACAGTGAAAATTGCAATCAGAGTGTGTTAATAACCTAGGGAATTCCTATTCCAAATATGAAAGCTAAGCCATCCACGAACATTTGTCACTGCTAGACCCAAATTTGGTCGAGGCGGGGGGGGGGGGGGGGGGGGGGCCGCCGCAAAGACTGGAGCGTATATAAATACTTTTGACTGTGAAATGTTCAAGTTCAGTTTAGGGTCATTC
>JAAUYG010264461.1_pt1 | contig 11173 bp, 7 predicted proteins | sample 7278091 | NCBI WGS metagenome assembly JAAUYG01 (sample SAMN14350201, study PRJNA611818) | marine sediment metagenome | isolation source: surface marine sediment (0.6m) | place: French Polynesia: Moorea | collected 2018-08
CGTTTAAGGGATTTTAAAGGCTTCTGGCTACTCGAGGATGCAAATCTTCCTTTAAATATGTCAGTCGTCAATCTATAGATTGTAATTACCAGAAACTTTATGTGTGTGATCGACAAAGCACGTTTAAGGGATTTTAAAGGCTTTTGGCTATGAGGTATAAATGAGTAAAACCAGCTATGTTTGTTGTCTTGCAAAGTTAGCAGCCCATTTGACATAAATTACCCTATAATTGCTACTGTTTTACAGAATATGGTTAACGCTACATTATGATATTTTGCGGAAATTCAATATTATTATTGTGGACCAGTCACATACCCCCACATTGTGACTGCACATTTGTTTCATGACTTAATGATAGCCCAAAAAGGCGATTTGTAAAAGAAGATTATTATGAATATTAATTTGTCTTGTCAACCCTAATAGTAATTATGCACAGGGTAGGTAATACTTAATACATATGCCATGCTTTGGTTGATAACACTGCATACGTTTCTAATTGCTCTTGCTTGTAAACTATTTGTTCCTGTAAGTTCATAGTCTTATCAGTACTACCAGGGATATTACTATTAGTACTATTACCGGGTACTACTGTTATCACAACTACAACTGCTGCTTCTACTACTGCTACTAGTAATCATACTAATGCTGCTACTACTATTATAACAGCAACAACAACAACAACAACAACAACAACTACTACTACTACTACTACTATTACTACTACTCCTACTACTACTACTACTACTACTACTACTACTACTACTACTACTACTACTACTACTACTACTACCAATATTGGTATTTTGTCAGCACTCAAGGAAATATTTATGTGACCTTTCACTCAAGTCGAAGTAGTTTCATAGGTGTTACCTCTTGACTATTCGCTTGAGTATGCTGTACTTACAAACGCTGTGCCCACATGTTTAGGAAAGGTATTGGCAATGACCGAGTAAGTAGCTGTAAGGAAAGCTGCAGTTCCAAGTGCTTCGAACGATCGCACAGCAATACACATTGCAGCATACACGTTTCCACCGGGACATGCATCTAAAAATCTGCCAAGAACAAAAACATAAACCCACATGTAATGAACTTCAAATAAATATGGACACAGTTTCATCATTTTAAGGATTATGCATAACAAAATATAAGTAAAGAAGCAGTATCTGGACCCGGATTCATCCCGGGGTCCCAAATTGTAGTGTGTAAAGCTTAAACATACTGCCGCCAGTAAGGCAATAATTCACTGACACATGTACAATTGGTCGAGTGAGAGCTGCAATGGAATAAAAAGCATAACACACCAGGAACTGAAAGTACTGTACAAAGAACAAGTATTATTAAAAGAACTCACCCAAAAAGAATTGCGGTACATCCACAGACAATTAGGCCTGCACAAAGCATAAATTTCGGCCCAATCTGAACGATCTGGGAAACAAGTTCAAAACACTGTTGTGACCAATATTCACAATATACGCTGAAGCAGAAATCGGTAACACAGAGGTACTTACATGAAACAACTATGCTACTCTGATATAACCCCGAATCGAATGACTTATTGCCATACAAACACATTCTGGGCAGATCAGTCCTGTAAAGTGACAAAAAACTGTAATAGTTTGTGTGCTACGCGATGATATAGAGGACTGAAGGTTTTCCACCTGTAACATCTGTCAAAGTTTCTGTAAATAAATTGGCGAATGACAAAGGATATAAACCCCCCCCCCCCCTCCGCCCCGTGTCCCATTCCACTGAATGTTTCGTATTTATTAAGTAACTTTGAAACCATATACTTAACAGCCCGCTGCCTTAAATCAAACAATATGTACATGGATGTGCATTAATAATCATTTGAGATGGTTGCCAAAACTTTTATCCCACTGCTATAAGTGTAAGTACAGAAATGTACATGCACTTGCTAAAGGTAGCAAAGCACTCCCCAAAATGATTTGCTTCAATATCAGATGAATAAAATTTAATATGTTTCTAATAAAGGGGACTATATATAAAGTTATAACGATTTATATAATTCACTACAAGCAGTTGGTTCACTTGCAAAAAAGGCGCATATTAAATAAAACTAAGCGTCCATTATCCATATAAAAAGAGGCATTAGTAGGTAGCTGCCCTTGTAGTAGTAAGTATAATGATATTTCTAATAAAATTTGTGTGGTGCAATACTTACGAAATTTCCATAAACCGGAGATGCAAGTGAGGATACTAGTGGATAAACTGCGAATATTACTCCAGTAAGGGTGTTGCTAAGGCCTTTGCGATGTGCCTACAAAAAGATATAGCAATATTGTGTGGTGATCTGCTCATATGCAGCTTGGCTGCTGAAAGTACAATGAAACTTGGCAGTAGAGCCACAGTATTAGTGTCTCAATGACAGTCTTTGTAGACAAGTCTCTGCTGTTTACAGTACCATATTGCAGATTACACATTTAATTAGAACTAATGTCGAACAGTAATCCCTTGCACATGTTTGGATGACGAGAGAAATACGCAGGTTCCTGTGATGAAATCTAATAATGCATAAATATGTAAACGCACAACTGATGTTTATTGGCAGGAGATCACATCTGATTCTGCATAGGTATCTACAAAAATGGGACGGGAAACCAGTCTGGTGACACAATATATGTAGAGTCGTTAGAGATGGTTAGAAGAAAATTGGGTAACACTAGGGTTCTTTAATCAGACTTTCGTCGGATTACCGTTGCCATATAGAAACTGAATACCTAGATTAAAGCTACATTTTGTAGTGCACACAAAGTACATTTGTATATTACTGTCACTTGTTATGGGCGTGTATGTTTTTGAGCGGTAAAGTTCAATTCTTATCGGAGGTTTCCAAAACGATGCTACAGATAAATCTCATTGAGTAAAACGAAAAAGGATGAGGATGGTTATTCACTATGTGTTTTAGTGAAGGTTGGTGGTTCGAGTAGCTAATTCAGGAATGTGATGCCTGTTTACTGAAGAGTTGTAACACTATCAAATGAAGAACTGGCCGTTTGGCGAAGCAATCATATCTTAAGATTCCTCCAACTGATTGTGCTGTGAGTAGAGGCTGTTCTTAAATACAGACGTTCACTGTGCTTCAGTTTCCTACCCTGGCGAAACGAAAACCAAGTGAGAGAAGATGTAACGCCGTCCGGTGAGAGAATCACTGCAGTAGTGATCCTGTGGTCATCTCTGTCTGATCGTGCTTGATGCATGGCATGTAAAGCGTCTGCTTGAATGAAAAAAAAGTTTATGTGTTGGCTATGTGCAGGGTATCTGAAGGTTCAAGAACTGTCACTCTAGGAAAATAACTATTACGTTTTCCAAACAGAGGTATCAAGAACTATTTCATTGGATTCAGTAATATATTCAGGATTATTCAGAAGCCACACTACATGTACTTTATAATTGTGAGCTAAACGGAGTGTGCGAATTTATCTGTGTGCTTGTGCCGTGGTATTATTTTTGCGAAACTTGACTATATTGCTATGATTGTTGTATTGTTCACCAATTTTTTGTATATTTGCAATTTATCGTTCAAGAGTTTTAATAATAACTAGTTCAACTTTCCTTTGGCATTCTGTCAGTTGTTCTGGAACTCACAACCAAAAGAACCTAGGTGTTAAATATCCACCCAACACACCAAAATACGTCCTTATAGAAATTGCAATCCAACTATTGAGCCCTGACTTTGAAAAGAGTCTCCTTCTTATAAAAGGTCACATTCAATATTACCGTTATGCTGATCTTTATTTTCCAGAATCGGTAAGACAATATTATTTTTTTAAAGATTTTATTGCAAAAACAAAATTGGATTTACATTCACACCCAACAGACACACAGAGACATGTACAAAATTCCATTCACACCTTACTGGCACAATATAAAAATCACTAGCAACTGCGTAAACCCTATGGTATGAAAGAGTTCTCAAATCTTTTTACGGACTTCCTGGACTGCTTCCAGCTCGTGTTTGTTGAAATAATCCCCACAAAGCTGTTCTCTTCTCTCTACTATGGTCGATGCCTCACTCCTAAGGCATCTGGATTTATCTTGTTCCTTAGCCTATGGTAGGTGGCCATGTCGCCGGCCATATCGGCATGCTGACACTTTCGTATCAAGGCTCTGAATCCGTCGGTCACCCAGGGCTCGTCGTCTTAAACGGTAAAGCGGTTTCAATCAGGCCGTCCATAGTGGTCTGGAAATATCCAAAGTTAACTATTTCTTGCAGCTTTGTAGCCCTCCAAAGGACGATCTCCTACTGTAGTCCATCATGGGGCAGACCGAATGAGCTGTAGTCATAATTTGCAGGTGAGTACTAGTGGAAAGCCATTCTTTAGCACGTGTGCCATTTTAACACTTCAGCTAACTTTGACCCTGAGTTTCTTGGGGAAATTACCTTTGGGACCAATCATGGGCTCTGGTGCCAAGCGCAAGGCAACAGTAAACATATGCGATAGACATAGTTTATACTCCATCTACGTATTTATGTTTGTTGCGGCTTACACAAAAAAAAATAAAATGCTGAAATACGGATGCTAGACTTATATACTACTGTTTTACAATTAAAACCTTGGAAACCTTGGAAGTCATCTCACTGCTTAATCTAAAACGTAAGTTCTTAAAAGCCTGGTTTGATGTGACTGAAAGTCATATAAGTGGCTGTGAGCCGAATGTAGACAGTACTAGACACCACGAGAAGGATAATAAACTTCCTAACGGGAAAACTACAAAAATGAAAACAAAAATAGTGTAAAGTCTTCATACAAATTATCGTGACAAAATGGAATTACCAAAGGCAACTTGGCAGAAAATGGCAGAACCTTTAGTTTTTTCTGCGGATTGCAAATTCCATTTTGGCACAAAAGAATATCAGTTTTGTCCAATGGTCGTGCAATGGTTTATCCACTGAACCCATTTCCATGATGAGGTGATTGGAACGCCCCACCCCCCCCCCCTCCCCAACACACACCTTCCCCACTATCCATTATCGTATATTTTTTGGGATCGCCACTTTCTCAGGTTTTCGGCGTATCCATAATCCTTATTTCCTTATAACAGTTCCATGCTAGACCACATGCAGAGCTTCGTTTGATCATTCTCATACCTATAGCACGTTATTATCACAATTTTTTCTTAGAGGACTATAAAATATTTACTGTGCAGCTAACACCCTTGAAGTACATGTGGTTGCAATATTTAAGGGCACAACTTACCTCTTGTGCGAAGAAAGGTCCCATGAGGGCGTAAAATGTCTTCGCGCTGAACGAAGCAACCCACAATGTTATCATTATGACCCTTTTTTCTTTGGACATCCTGCAAAAATTCGGAGAACTATCGTCTGTTTTGTCCCGTTTTGGTGGCTGTGACTCACAACGCGTTGTCGCGGTATGGGCTACATTACTAGATTCCATTTTCGACATAGTTTCACTGGTGTTACCTTGATATCTTAACCAGCAAAAGTGTGATTCAATGTCCTGGATAGCTGTAACTTCAGTGTCAGAAATCCGTTGTGCGCTTAGATTCGGAGTCCATTACAAGAGCCTTCGTGTATCACCCGACATTCTGCCATTTCACAAACCATAGTAGATAGCTAATTCATCTAATACTTTACATAAAATGCGTCGTCTGAGTAGTGACCCTTAGGGATGTAGAAAATATATTGGTATAGTATCATGTCTAAACAAATGTTGTGACAAAAGTTCTGAACGTAATTGATGGCGTTCAGTGGATGCAAATACAAGTCCAGTTGTCAGAAGGAAAAAAAACACAGTGAAATATGAACATGCACAAACAAACGATAATGTGTTTATGCTACAGAGGAATGATCATTGTATTCCACCAGGTAGCCCTACATATACCTGTTATTGTCTGCTCCAGCCGTGTGATCGTGTCTTATTATGCTAATTGGTACACAAAATAAAAATAAAGGCGCCAGGGGCGTTGAGACATTTTGCCAGATGAAACCAACATAGCCATATGGATAATGGCAATGTAGCTGGAGTAATTTATATTCAAAGTGCCATATACTTTTTAATTAGGCCGATCGCCAGAACAGAATTAGCCTGCATTTCCCTCCATTACATCGATCACATGCTTCCTGTAAGGTTTGGCTGAAATTGGATGAAAACTCACATGAAAACATGAAAAGTACCCTACATGTGCATATGGATTTCCTAGGACCACGAGTCCCAAATTTTCATCAGTTCCGCTCTACAATCAACCGTTTTCAAGTCATTGTACATTAATTTTTACGATTTTCCATTTTACTCCATTGTTACAGTTTCAAAGTGCACCGAATGATTCAAAACTGAACTCAAATGACCTGAAGAAAAGTAACCCATATAAGAGGTCTTAAAAATCCCAAGTCCCAAATTTTCACCCGTTTCGCTGTGCGGTCAGTCGTTTTCAGGATATTGCACATTTTTTTTATTATTTTACGATTTTCCATTCACTCCCACAATAAAATTTCAAAGTGCCACATTTTTTGTAACAAGTGACAGAATGCCAAGAAATTAATTTAATAGCTTGTATTCCACCATGGTAGCTAAGGCCCTCGTAAACTTTGGCTGAGATCGGATGAAAACCGTAGGACTGGAGTTTCGAATTTTCTAGCCCCATATGGTCCTGTGTTAAAAAAAAATCAAACGGCCATCTTTTTCTTTAAATTTGCGGATCGTCGAAAAAGCAAACACCTCTATTCCCTCAAATTACCATGCTTTCCATGATGTTTGGTTGAAATATGGATGAAAATTGAGGGAGCATGAGCTTTTAAAAATCTTAGTATAATTAGAAACTTCCGAAGTTCACCAATTGACCCGAACTGAACAGTCACAGAGAATCAGGCATGAAAAGTACAATACATATGAGTTCCTAGGACCACGAGACCAAATCTTCACCTGTTTCGCTCTACGATTAGCACTTTTCAAGATATTGCACATTTTACGATTATCCCATTGACTCCCATATTAAAATGTCAAAGAGAATAATACTCTGCAAAACATGTACAACACAGCCATGGAGTCTCCTTGGCCTACCTCCACATGCTCCAGGTGGCACAAAAACTGAACTGTTTTGACGAGAACTGTGAGAAAATCACACAGTTGCTGAAATATAAGCACCATGAATATCAAGCTTGTAATCTGGATATAAAGTTCTCTGCGCAGAAGGATCCATTCTCACCATTGATAAAAAGCAAGGACCTAGAGACATGGGCTGAACATTGAACGTATTAAACCACCCCTCCACCATCAACAATGAGGGCATCGACAGTCTCTTTCAGATTCCAGTTGACGAGACGTTGGATGCTGTGCCAACTTCTCGTCAACTGAAATTGATCGAGAAAGCAATCCATTTGCTGCCGAGTGGTTATAAGCACCTGGCTCAGGCTAGCTCCGACGGCATATGTTACTATTAAACACCAATAGGAAACCAGATATGGGGATTCCAAAAGCATCATCACATCTGACCTTGATTGACCTTGAAAGGTCAAAGTTAAGGTGATATAAAATTGATACATGCATAGTGAGGTATTGTGTGAGAGTTAACCCTTGATTTCAATTGATAGCTATTGTGTGAGAGTTAACCCTTGATTTCAATTTTAGTCTGCAGCAGTGATTTTTGATACAAGTCTGTAGAAAATTGCCGATGTCATACCAACGGCAGCTGGCAAGCAGAGCGCCAAGGTTCATGGACCTCTTGTGGGGTCATTTGATGTACTTGTCCGAAAATGGCGTTTAACAGAACAACAACCGGTAGCAGAGTGAAATGAACAGACATTTGGGACCCGAGGGCATTAGTAACACATATTGCGGGTACCATTAACCTTGTAATGTTCAAGGCCATGGGCCATTCAATGCATTCATTCGTGCATGGATTGTGCATGTAAAAATGACCAGCAACTTGACATAACACGTCGTAGAGTGGAGCAGATGGAAATTTACACTCGGTGACACTAGTAAAACATCGGGGTTAAATCTTTGCCATTATAGTCGTGAACCTTAATTTAGTCTCATTCGGACCATTGTTCTTAGAATTGATAATATCATGGGACATTTTTTGTACAGTTTCAACTGTCATATTTACTGCTGCCAGCAAGTAGACCCTCAATGTCCATGGACATCATGCATGTAGTATTCTTTGTATTTGCAGTGCAAGATGTTGATGTGTAATCCGGTGTTGATGGGATAGCAATAACGTATGTTGTGGAAGCTGTTTTATGGCCTTTGCCATGTCCACCTAATCATAACCTCAACCATAACCTAAAAGCACATTAAAAACATAACCTTAAAGCACATTAACCCAGGTCCCATAAGCCTTTTTTGACGCTTGTGGTGCTTGTGTGCACAACTGCCCCTGGACCATATGTTGATGTAAATTTTATAGCAAGGGAAATATAGGTACAATTATTTCAATATTAGAAGATATTTATGTAATAATGCATATAAATTAAGATGACTTGCAATATATATTATTAAGAAAAATACTTATAAAATGTATGAACGGTTTAAAATATGAAAATTATTTACAACAGTAAATAATCAAGGCCAGTCATGCTATTTTATTGTTCGGTCTTCCCCGTCAATCAATCCATAACTTGTGGCGCTCGAACAGGAGGTCAAAGGGTATTCTTCCATCTGTGGCGTTGCTGGTGGACATGTGCGACACAGCTTGTTGTGTACCATGTGGATTAAGAGAATTCCCACCTGATGGTGTTAACATTAACGCCAGTTAAAACACACCAATTTGTTTATCGCAATGCTCCTTTGTGTGTGTCTGTCTGCCTGTATGAACAAACTATCTCAAAAAGTACTCAACCAATGAACAGATGAACTCAGTGAAGAAAATAATTGTTAAAATTTGAGAAATACGCCTCTGGGTAAGAGTGGGTGTTGATGTCCGAAATTTTGGTCTAATGATAAGTGATAGAAGAATTTAATAGAAGAAATTAAAATAGCTCAATGGTGACAGGTATGGTTACTATTGTACATTAATAGGAAGTCATATATGGCGTGTCCAACTGCACCATTAAATATGCCCTTGGGTGACCTAGAAAGGTCACAGTCAAGGTCACTCAGATTTCGAAGCCTTATATCATGTAAAGGAGTTTAGTTAGGTTATATGTTACTATTAAAGATTAACAGGAAATCCTACTAGGGGAATCCATGGCACCATCATATTTGATATTGAGTGACATTGAACCGCAGAACTCAATGTTACTCAATTTTTCGAAGACTTATATCTCCAAAAGGAGACCCGTTAGGCCATATTTTCCTATTAAACATTAATATGAATCATATATGCGGAGTCCAATGGAGCCATCAGATTCGACGTTGAGTGACTTGACAGGTGAGGATGATGGCCATTCTCATTTTAAGTTTTAGAAATGGCCAAACAGCGTTGGTAGAACAGAGTTAGGCCAATGTCACCATCAAATAATAAAAACTATCAAACTATCAAATAATAAAATGTCACTATCAATACATAATAAACACCAGTAGTAAAACATGTATGGGGAGTCTAGTTGTACTATCAGACTTGAACATCAGTTACCTTAAAATGCGGTCTTTCTTGTTCAGTATTTATGGATTTTGTTAGAATAAATTGATTTAAAATTAAAGGGAAATGTATATTTTAGCTCTCTCTGTGTCTTTCCCTCTCTCTCTCTCTCTCTTTCTCTCTGTCTCTCTCTCTCTCACTCCATTAAAAATTAGCCTATGACAAAATATATTCAGTCTGCATATGCATATTTTAAAACAAATTTTTAGAATTTTCTCTCTCTCTCTCTCTGTCTTTCGGCCCCCCCTCGCTCTCTCTCTCTCGCTCTCTCTCTCTCTCTCTCTCTCTATCTATCTCTCTCTCACTCTCCGCTTTATTATCCCCGTACAGCTTACAGCAGCATCACTTTGTAAAACCTTAACCTTTAACAAAGCTTACAGGCAGAAACATAGAGAAACCAATCACTGCAGAAGCCAATTTAAAGCCCAGGTTATCCACCAAAATTCCTCCAACCATGGGCCCTATAAACGCTCTGAATAGAAGGCAAAACACGAAAAACACATATTAACAGAGGCCGAACATGTATGTGATAAAATGTATTGTAGACTGGGAACCTACATGAATTGACGAGTATAATACAATATATGCAAATATTCGGGTCTAAAACTTTTTCCTAAATATATTTTTGAAGAAGCATAAATGTATAGATGTAAATACGAATTGTAACTAAACTGTTGAGGAAAGTATATTCTTACCCAGCCGAGTAAAAAGACTGTGTAAGGCCAGATACGAGGCCATATGTTTCTAAAGTGTCGGGGTATCCATGCTTTCTGAAAGCAAAACACAAGCGTGTGCAGCTAATAATTTTGCGCTAACGTTAAGGGGAAATATTTGAATACATTAAACATTAGAAATCATACATTACTAATGTCCGACAATGATGGATGTTTATATTAAATGGATATCAAGCAATATGCTCTGTGCTCATCTATAATAAGTGATTCGATTTAACAATCCATTCAGCTGTTGACTTGTGTAATAGCAAAATATTTCCCCATATTCTGTCTGGCAAAGTCGATACTGGATATTTATTGTTAAACCCATAATCAAGGTTTCTTCGCCATCAAGACGAAAAGCGCAAAAACGCACTGCATAAACGTTGTGTACTCTTGATAAAAGTAATTTGACTTACAAGACTTCACAGATGATAATGTGGAACGTTAGAATGTGAGTCGCGCAGCCAAGAGATAGAACACTATCACTTGTAATAGTAAGCCAAAGATTGCTGGAACGAAGACGGAGAAAATATAAGGGTAGGTGTGAAAAGTGTCTGCAGAACTTTTTGATAACATATGGACAGCCACGCGTTGCATTGTAAGTTTAGTGGCGACACTTGAGGCTTCAACTCCAACATATACCGCGGCCGGGTAGTGTAGCGGTTGATCGTTCGCCTGGCATGCGGGGGGTTGGTGGTTCGATCCCCGGCCGCGTCAAACAAAAGACGTTAAAATTTGAGGTTCTGCTGTTCTGCTTAACGCTCAGCACAAAAGAGTTAGAGACCGTCTGGCCGGATCGGAGTCAGAATAATGGTCTGGGTTGGGACATCACTGCTTACCCGTGGGGTGGTGTTTCAGTGGGCTAGCACTATAAAGACTGGCCGCAGGTCGGACTA
>JAAUYG010095497.1_pt1 | contig 11169 bp, 18 predicted proteins | sample 7278091 | NCBI WGS metagenome assembly JAAUYG01 (sample SAMN14350201, study PRJNA611818) | marine sediment metagenome | isolation source: surface marine sediment (0.6m) | place: French Polynesia: Moorea | collected 2018-08
ATTCCTGCGTGGAAGATCCCTTTGCGGGCAAATATTTAACACAACAGAATTCCCATGACAGTAAATGCCGTACGAAGAAAGGTAAATTGTAAAACGCAGTCCCACAAATCACAGGGGCAAAATGTTTTGGCAAATTTGCTTTTTCTGCGGAAATACAACATTAGAAAGTTCAATTTCGAATGAGAGATTCAAAATTAGTGGAACCTTGGCTCCTTGGTTTTTCTTATTTTCAAAGCTAAAACCGTGTCTCACGCGTTCGTTTCAGCGTGACTGATTTGCATTGCTCATAACTGCAATTTTATTCCAAGGGCGTTCAAACTTGTCGGAGCTTATTCTGGGTTGTAGGTTCCGCGCTGTTACACATGACTGGTGAGCACGGTTGGTTAGATTCACTGCTGCTGTTTCTCTACACGTTTCTAATGGGGCAAATGCTTGTCTAAATATGACAGCCCTAAATCATTTTGGCTGAACATTACAGGTTCATTTTTGCGAAGGCTGAACAGGAGAAACACAGAAATCATTCGTTCTCAACACGGAACAAACTGACAAGTCAGGATAGCAGTCTGCTAGACTCTCAAGGATTCCTCCAGGTATATAATGTTCGTATCTTCAATAATTCCACTTTTTGCTGTGAATGACAGTCAGACCAGGCGAGCTCTCTGTGACGGATTCGTCGACAAAGGTTGCGGTCTTTTGAGTAATTTTGCTTGGCGTCGCCTTGAAGTGGTCTGTTTTGCAATGACTGCACGCCGAGACAGAGAGGAGGTCGGTCACTGCAGTGGAACTTGATGACAAACAGTGACGTACAAGTACCTCCCGCTTAATTAATCCGAATACGGATCATCCGAATTCCGGCTAAATTGGAAGTCCTATGGAAATCACATGTAGATCCCTCATGTGCTGATCTGCCCGCTTAATTCGAAAGATTTTTACAAGAAATTACGTTTTGCGAATTAGTCGGGAGGTACCTGTGTATTTACGAGCCTCGAGTAAGGCTGTTTTCCAAACAAAATACCTATCTGCAAGCAGATAACTCAGGCCATAAAGAGAGGGGGCATTTCTTTTCTTTGGCATCTCTTCTCACTCGCATCTCTGCAATGTCTGCCAGAATCCGAGACGCCTCAGAAATTTGTCCTCCATTCTGTCACAACGCCAAAATCATGGCCCCCTCGGGAAAAAGGATGCTTGCGAAAGGGAAACACTAGAAGAAAACTTCACACTCCACTTGACCACACATTTGTGTTTCTCATGGGGTTTCTGGGACCCCTGGGTCCACCCCCGGACGTTGAATGTTTGTTGCCCGTTGGGTTTGTCCTGTGCTCTGTTAAAACGCACGGTACCCTGAAAATATACGCTGATGCCCCATTTGGCAAAGAAAAGTGATTATTTTCACTTCCGTTCTTGCCCTCTGATCTGAAGGTGAACGATTACAAAAGCAGCCGGCTTGATCTTCTAATTATTGCAAACGTCGCTCACACCAGGAAGGGAATTGACAACCAGACCCACAAAGGTAATTGCCCAACAGAATGGAGTGACGACTCGTGCCGTTTTTGCAACAGGACAGGCCCCCTGACTAATGACAGGAACGAAACCATAAACTGCCGTACCATTTGATGACAGCAGCAGTGGTATTCGTGCTACGTTTCCGCAAAAAGTGCCTGTCCATCACATTTCCTCGATGTATGTTCTGTTTCAGGTATGGAATAAACAAAGCATCGGAGTAATTGAACGAGAAGAATGGCCAAAAGAAGTACGAACCGGATACTGAATGATGGACTTCACGACTGGGACAAAAAGCAGCTCAATTCCACCGACGAAGACAGGTAGGTTCATGGTTCAGGGAAACAAGCTACACTTCCACCCACGAGTTTGAAAAGCATTTGGCTCTTTGTTACTTTTTGCCGTTCAAAGGTTCAGAAAGAAAAAAGCAGAAGTGAAATATTCAGTTGGTGTCTGCAACAAGTGTCATTTTGGGTTCTTTCTCACAACACTGAACATAATTTTCTATGTTGTGAGACTCCGTTTAATTCCTGTTTCGCGTTCTGTGCAGTGCCGCATCCATGAGTCTTTGGCCTGGGCGTGGGTCTAGTTCACGACGTGGCTGCCCGCAAGGAATTTTAAACTTGGCTTTCACACAGAAGCGGACATGCCACACTCTGCTGCCCGTTGCAGATTTCGTGCACAAATGACCTTCCCTGTCCTGATCATCCTTTGTGTCATCTGATTTGAAAGCAATCCAAGTTGCACGATTCTTGTTCTGCAGTTTTCTGCGCTTTGCGGAGAGGAGCTTCCAGTATGGAATCCAGCCGAGCTGGAGCCGCAAGAACATCCGGCACGCGCTGCTCGCATCCGTGCCCGACAACGACAAACTGGTCAGTGCGCAACACCCTGATTGTGCGACATGTATATGTTCTCCATTCTCCACAGAGGGGGATTATGTTCTCCAAACTTTGTTTCCCAAACCAAGCAATGGCGGGAACATCGCACCCACAGTGTCGCTGCACTGCTTCTTATTTGCTTTCTGTTCTGGACGTCTCGGACATGTGCGAAATATGATTTAAACTCAGTGTGACAAAGGGATGTATTTTACTGAGGGCAAAACTTCACGAGAAATTTGGTCTCAGATCAACTGGAATGGTAGTGCAGTACACATGCAACAAGCCGATTTTTGGCTTCCTGCCCGAGTTTCCTCAGCAGTCTAGGGCGGAAACACAAACATCCGCTTTGTATGCTTTGACCATTACCGTTGTGAATTGTGTCCGTCCCAGGAGCCTTTTATTTTTTGGAAAGGCAAAATTTTTGCTTTTATTCCTTAGGCTGCCTGTGCTCTGTGGAAAGTCGTTTTGCGGTTCATGGGCGACACAACCGACTATCGAGGTCATGTGACCACCAAGCACCAACCTGTAAGTCGCTTGGACTATGTTCCCCTTGTTCGATTGCACAAATCCTCCGGATAATCGCTGAACGAATGCAAAAGTTGTTTCAGAATATTCGGTAAACGAAACGGACAACGCTCGAGGTGCACCACACAGATGAGTCTCTCTACTGAAAAAGTGAGAGGTTTTGACTTTAAACTTGTTTCGTATTGGTCTCTTCTCCCAGAACCTGGGTTCCGTCATGACCAGACTGTACGACTTGCTGGGAATAACCGCCTCGGACAGAGACCTGAAGCGCAGACACAACATCACCAAGAAACATGTGAGGAGACTCCCATCTACTGCATGAAGGATGCAGGGAACAAAGTTCCCAATTTAAACACGAAAAAGCCAGTCTGGGTGTCTGAGGCCATGTAAAAAGGTGTGTTTTGTGAGACGGGGAAGTCAAACACGGGAAAACCTTGCTGACGTTTTCCTGACCTGCTATCACACGCTGCATGCAGCATCAACCCCAAGCAGCACTTGCAAACAGCCAGAAGAAAAAAAGGGTTTTCACAAACCTCTGGATGACAGTTTCAAATTTAGTCGAGTTCCTTTGAGCGAAGACAGCCCGGGAAAAAACCTTCCCGACTTCCCATTTAAGGATGACGCTGGGAAGGACGATCCCATGACGAAGCTGCGAGCCCTGAAAGGCGGGAAAGGCGGCACGATGCGACGCCTCAAGTCCACGCTGACGGGCCGCTTCTACAAACGCAAGGACTTCAGCATCTTCCAGACGCTGCCGCTGGAGGACCAACTCGTCACTCCAATGGAGCAAATCCACTTCCTGATTGGCTACGCGCTTCTCAGACCAACTTTGAGGTGAGCCTCATCAGGATCCAGTGTTTAGGTCTCTGGGTCCAGTCTGATCATAGCACGGTCAAGGGTAACGCTCAATTCACACTGGATGCGAGGCGCAAAGGCAAACAAATGTATATAACCTGCTGTCGTGATTGAGAGTGTCCACACAGGATGTGCAAGCAACATCATTGGAATTGCCCACAAATTTGCGTCCAGTGTGGATTGGATCTAAGGGTGGAAGCAACGACAACGACCAACTGCTGCATGAATCCTGTTCCTTCGTGGTGGAGCAGGGCCCCCTGACTAAACTGTGCTCTACTGTGCTGTGCACCAAGTGCAATTGTGAAGAGACAATGTCCGCACAAGTACAAAGAATGCAACCCCTTTGTCGCAGTATTAGACACTGAACTGAACGTCAAAAGTAGCCTGCACTTTTCTTTGTGTTTCCTCTTGCAGGGACGAAGTTTACTGCCAGGTGTGCAAACAGCTGATCAAGAACCCGTACCAGGACAGCATGTCCAAGGGCTGGCTGCTGCTCACCATGTTCACTGCCTGCTTCACGCCCTCACAAGACGTAAGTATGAGGAACACTTGACCACCATGGTGTCCATGGCCATGGTTTTGAAGGGACTGAACACTTCAGGCATTTAATTTCCTTTTCTCAACATCAGGCAGAAAAATTCTTTCCACAAACCCATCCATTGTACGCAAACCCAGTGTTGTTCCAACACAAAACCACAATCGAAATGACAAGCGAAACAGCTGCATGAGGACACAAACGAACACAAGATTGAACCAGAAAAAAATCATTTTGATATGAACATGCATTCAAAATGCTCAACACGATTCGTTTGCAGATACTGAAGTACATTGTGAAGTTCCTGGATGACGGACCTCCGATCCTCTCGTACAACTGCAAGAAGAACCTGCAGAGAACCCTGCAGAACGGAGACAGGTTCCAGCCGCCAGCCTTCTGCGAACTGGAGTCCGCGCTCAACAAAACCCTCATTGAGGTCAGGACACCAAATCATCTGCCATTGTTGTGGGCGCAGCAGCATTCTGCTGAAAAAACACTGAACCGAGAATGTCCAGTCCACATGCCCTGGAGATTCCTCTGCATCATGGGTCTAAGTCTGTTCCTTCTTGACAAAACATTGAATCTGGTCCTCAGCTTTTGGATGGGAATTCAGACGCATAATCCATGGTCGAGACGAGTCTCTGAACAATGAAATCCTGCACAACAGACTTGATTCCACAAATTAAGAGGTCAAGCAATAGCTAGTCTGTTTTCGTTACATTTTGTGCCACACGACTCCGGTGTCAGGGTTCCTATGCAGACTTGCTGACAAACTTCCTTCCTCTTTCCATGCAAAAGAACAAAAGCAAATGTCCAGAATAATTCACAACTTGTGCCCGCAGGGCAGATGTATGTGCCCATCAGTTTTGCACAAAGTTCTTTTTGTCAACATAGTTCTGGCCACATTTCAGTGTGGTTTGGTATTTTCGGACTCTGGCACAATCATAATTTCAAGAAAATGAAAATGGAAGCACTTCAGAGAAATCTGCCGAAAGCTGCAGGAAATTCCATGATTCTGGAGGCTCGCAACATTGGGGGCGACCACATTTGTGTGCATTGTCTGCCTCATTCTCCAATACATCCCTGCCATCCAATGACTGTATCGTACAAAACGCAGCTTCAGCTGTTCGTCATCCTGAGGACCCATTCACACCAAACGTCAGCGTCAGGTTGTGGCAATGTTTTCCATCATTTTGGGCATCAGTAATGCCAAATGCTGAGTGTGCATACATGTGCTTTTACCCATCGACGACCCTGGCGACATTACATTGACTCAACGTTTCACTGATGTTGACGTTTCGTGCGAGGAGGCCTTGAATCTGCTTGTTGCCCTGTGACTCAGGTAACGGTGACCCTGATGGACGGCACGTCGCACACGGTGAACGTCGACTCGGCGACGAACGCCAAGGAGTTCACGACGCAGCTGTTCGAGTACGTGGGACTCAGGGACAAGTTCGGCTTCTCGCTCTACATCTCCATGTACGACAAGGTAAAAAAACTAGGCTTCAGCAGTCGAGCGCAATAACAGGACTAACTGCATATTCGTGTCAAGGTGTTCAAAGTGAATTCGGAGAGATGGGTTCATTTTTTGTCCGAGCCTCGGGCAGACAGAGGAAAATTTCCTTCAGTGCAGTTTTTCACAGCTCTTCTGTTTTGGACAGTGGGGTTATTCTGTCGTGTCTTCAAAAGACGGCATTGGTGTGGCCTTTGTAAAGGTATAAAGGTATTTTTTGTCTGACATAGTTCGGTTATTTGAGGGTTGAAGAACCTTTCTCAGGAGAGAAATTAAGCTCTTCTTGTGCCTCGCCAACAGGTGGCGTCACTGGGCAACGGCGCTGATCACGTGTTGGACGCCATCTCGCACTGCGAGCAGATCCACCAGGAGTCGGAGGGCGCCGAGGGTGCTGCGCCCTGGAGGCTGTTTCTGCGCAAGGAGATGTTTTGTCCCTGGGAGAGCGCCGTGCTCGACCCCGTCGCGACGGGTCTCGTCTTCGCGCAGGTACTTGGAATCACGTGATGCCACTTCTCACAATAGCCAATAAATCCACTTTCTTATCACTGCATGTGTCGAGCAAGAAGGCAGGTTAAGTTGGACATCTCGGGGATTGAAATTTGGACCCTGAACAAGGATCCTCATGACAACGCGGATCTTTCTCTCTTTTTTCATTTAATCATGAATTGCCAAAAAAAAGCATCTCTTGTTGTGAACATCGCAGCCAATCCACCTCGAAGGAGAGTGTGCTGCTTGATTTGTGAATCTGAAAGACAATGCCTCAGTGGCGCAGTGCACTTCCAGCTTTCTTTCATGGCGCTTTTGTGCAGGTGGTGCGGGGCATCATGCTGGGCGAGTACTACACGGAGGACGACGCCCAGTTGGCCCAGCTCGCTGCCATGCAGTACTACATCGAGTACGGCTCTGAGATCAGCGAGGAGGGCCTCACCGCGCTCCTCAAATCGTACATCCCGCCCACCATACTGCAGGTAGGAATTAATTAGATGCCAAATGTGCACTTTGTTATATTCCGCGGAAAAAGTGGAGAGGGAATTCCTTTTCTGAATCAAGGCAGTTGTCAAGAGACTTTATGCGAAAGGACTCAAAAACTTATTAAATTCAAATGCTTTTGACAGAATCTGTTCACAGTCAACTTGAGATATCCAGAACCAAAAGTGCGCCACCTTCATGCAATCCGTCGTCTCAAACGGACGCAAGATTCTGTTGTGCTCTTCTCTGTTTCATCCGTTTTATCGTTTCCTCAAGAAAAGGTATATACTCGGCGTATTTTTTGTGGTTGCCAACAACACACTTTTCTTTCTTTGCCAAACAGCCAGACAACATAGAAAGTGTGAAGAAGTGGCGCAAGCTGATCGTCAAGTCTCACAACAAGCAATTCGGTGAACCAGGGGACGACAAACCCAAACCACCTCCCGAAAAGGTACCGCAAGTTTGAAAACCTATATACAAAGCCTTAAAACGTTTCCAACGCTTTCCAAACTTTGGATTTCCAGCTCAAATCCAGTGGCACTGAAACACCTCAATGGTCAATTGGTTTTGAAACACTGGTCAAGCCTGCAGCTTCCCTGTGCCACACGACACTTGTGCACGGCCATTACATAAGAGGAGAGCCAAGTGGAAGTCCAGTTATCCCATGTTGATAAACTGATCTTTTGTACAGGTAAAGCAGGAGCTGGTTTACATCGCCAAAACCAAGTGGGCAATGGCCTTCTCGCGCTACTATGACGTCACGAAGTTGGAAGGACCTGACTGGACGCACCAGGAACTCAACATCGCCGTCAACTGGACTGGCATCTTCGTGTTGTCCAATGGAGAACTGCAGTACGAGATCTCCTACCCGGAAATAGTCCGAGTCACAGACGCGTACGTACTGGCCTTCAGGACAATCGTTGCGTCAATGTCGCCTTCAAGTTTCTTTTTCCTGGGGCAACTGTTGTGACGATAACTTTCTGACTTGTTTCCCCTTCCCCTAATGATGTTACCCTCCTCCAGTGCAGGGTGGCAACGAAGAACTTGGTCTTTTTGGCCAAATCTCTGTTCTTTGTTCGTAGGATGTCCGGGAGTGCGCACGCGCCGGGTCAGGTGATTACGATCCTGCTGGTGAACGGCGCGGCGCTCAAGTTCGCGTCTCCGGACGGCGACGACCTGCGCCACCTGATCGAGTTCATGATGGACGGCCTCAAGCAGCGTTCTGTGTACGCCATCGCCTCTGAAACCATGTCGGGTGAGCACAGCTCTATATATCAGGTTACGGGGCCATCTACGCTGCACGCAAACAAGCAAGCGACGCCAGGCCCCATTTTGACGCATGTTGCATCCCAGTTTGCTTCGCTTCTTTCGTCGTGTCTACCGTGGACAAGGCCTTCAGGAAACACAGATGTGAACACACACTAATGTTGAGAGGATTCCCGAAATTGAACGCCTGAACATCTTGAAACCTGAGAGCTCTGGTTGTGAACTGCGCAACACCAGACTTTGCCATCTTGTCTGTGGATACAAACAGGACATCTTCTGCATTTTCATAGCAAACAACACCTGACAATCCAAAACCCACGACTATCTGCAGAACAGCCACATTCATCCAACCATTACTGCCACAAAAGCCAAACACCCTTTGTCCTCCCTAACGAAGCTCAGTCGATGGGACCAGGGATCAGCAACAATGAAATTCCAAAGGAGGTATTTTCTTGCCTCAGAGATCTTCCAGGCAATTCCCGCAAGCAGTGTTCGTCATTTCAATCCTGAGGCAAGGACCCCACCTCTTTTTGTCCCAAAATACTCCGGAAGTGCAGTTTGTGAATTTTCAGGGAGGTTGGGTGCTTGAGGTTCAACCACCTGTCCCCGCCATACACTGACCACCCCTTCTGTTCCTCAGGTGCTGAGGGTCAACTGAGCACGAAGGAGGGCGACATGATTTTCCTGGCCGAGCCGGCGGGAGTGGGAGCCATGCTGCACGAGACGTGCATGGGACGCAACGACAGGACCGGCAAAGCCGGGAGTCTGCAGTCCGACACCCTGTACGTGCTGCCCAGCATCACAAAACCCACCGAGGATGTTCTGGTACGTCACAGGCACTGACGGGTTTTGATTGGGGGTTGCGACATTTTTTCGAACGGGTAGATTTCGCCACCATCGAGGGCAAACGTCTCTGGGAAATTATGCAGGTCTGAACAATGTGGATTGACAAACTCCGTGAGTCTCCTTACAGAAATGAATCAATGCATTCAGTGAACTCAAATCTCCGTTTTGAAAGAAACAATGTTCAGCTTTGAAGTGGACTGTTCTTTAGCCACCTGTGATGGTTCACTGACCATCGCTGAAACCCAAACAGACTCGTTCCATATTGATAGAATTCATGACAGCACAAAAACATGAAACCACTGAACCAAAGATACCACTGCATTCTTTTTTCCCAGGAAATATCAACTTTCTTTTTCAGAAACTTTTCCAGAGAACGAAAGTAAAGTTGCAACCACAGAAGACGCAGCACACAATGTGATGAATCGTGGGGGGAGGGAGGAGAGCGTCTGTATGTGATGGAACTTTAGGTTGAATGCAGTGTCATAAGCCGCGGTGCGGTGTGATCCCAACGGCGGGAAAAGACACAAACAGAAAATGAACATTCCCCTGCAGGTTTATAAAAGCATACACTCTGGAACATCCACGAGAACACAGTAGAAGCAGCGCCTAGCATCATGCACGAGGTCAACTACAACAGAGACAAATGCTGCTTCATCTAGATTCACATAAACGAGCTTTTTTTTGCTTGGAAAAGGACAGATCTTTTCCCTCGAGTACCTAGTCTGCAAACACGAAAGCAAAGAACTCTTCTCCGTCGTCAATTGAACCCAGCCTCCAGGTTTTTTGGTTCTCCAGAATGCGGTTCACCTCGGTGTGATCGACGAAGAAGCTGGTGTTAATTACAGCACGATCATCGGACAGGTAGAGACGGCAGTTCTGCACGTATGGTACGCCAGAAGCAGATATGAGGCTTTCTCCCTGCTTCGCAATCATTTTCGTCGCATCTCTTGCCGTGAGCGCGCTCCAAGGCACGGATGGCGAATGGATGAGAGGAAACCAGCCCTGATGCAGTGTCATGTGGGTCCCACCCCGCTGCACATAACCGAGACGCTTTTCCTTGATTTCTTTCCTTTGTCGCCACGACGAGTTGGATCCAAGAGGCATGGCCGCCATGCCAGGGGAAACGGCAAACAAACGCGTGGCCGACCAGCTCTCCGGATGGCTTCTTGGCCAGAACAACGGTGCAATTCGTGCTGAAGAGACAGAGCTTCATCAGTCTGGCGACGCTCAGCTTCACCTGTGCTTCAGGCTTGGGGCCCAGCTTCCCCCACACTCCGTAATGTTCTCCGAACAGGTTGGCGCACTGGAGCAGCTGAGCATCACTCACGCTCTCCTTCTGCAGAACGTGGATGTTGAGACGATGCGCAGGAGTGGGTACACTGGGCGGAAGCGACGGTGGCTCATCAGCAGCTGCTGACTGGCCTTCGACTCTGGCGGGTAGAGACGCCATGGTTCTCGAACTGACGCAACCTTTAACCCTGTTGATGCGAAAAGTGTCCCCTATATCGCCCAAAATCTCACCTTCAAATGCCCTTGACTTTCGGAAAAATAATGCAAAAACCTCATCTCTCTCTCACAAACATTTCAGCTGGCTCAATTCTAAATTCGCCACAAAAACAGCAATTTTTGGAGTGTTACACATGTTTTTGCGCAAATTGTAGAATCTTCAATCTGATAAGTACAGCATTCTCCTTCGTACCTGCGATGGTTTGAGGGTCATATGTATGTCTTGCCTGTGCAAGGTTCAGGTTACAACTGCTCTTCTAGGGCTGCCGTTGGTTGCGAGATGCTCCGAAAGGTCACACAAAGGACACAGCTCAGTGTTGATGTCTTGGTGTCCAAACAATTCCAGAAAATTACAAGCATCACTCGCTATTGTAATTGTTTAACAGAAAGTGAGGATTGTCTATATCTCGCCACAGGGACGTATTCGCTGTCGCATTTTGTCTCGCGCTACGATTAGCCATTATTCAAACGTACCTTTGTATCTCTGAGAAAACTTGCCAACCTTTCTTGCTTTCTGTCCCTCTCTCAGGTTCTGAAATTATGCGATGGGAGCCTCACGAGGTTGCGCGCAGTTTCACAGTGTGACGCTGTTTCAAAAATAGATGCGACAATTCGTGAAACGTAAAACTACGTTAAGCAACGTGCGGCGCCCCATTGAATTGCCAAAGGTCCTTCCTACGTTACCCTCCTTCAACGATTCAAGTTGGCTCACCCTTGCTGGCAAGTGCAATTTTCTTGGAAAAACTTCTTCGTTCTCAGTTATTTGTGCGTACAAT
>JAAUYG010162564.1_pt1 | contig 11169 bp, 7 predicted proteins | sample 7278091 | NCBI WGS metagenome assembly JAAUYG01 (sample SAMN14350201, study PRJNA611818) | marine sediment metagenome | isolation source: surface marine sediment (0.6m) | place: French Polynesia: Moorea | collected 2018-08
CGCTAGGCCCATCATGCTAGCGCACCCAATATATTCCTCTAACGCACTAAAGCGCACTTGTCATTTTGCCAGGCGCACTTCTGTCAATCGTGTAGTGCGCCATACTTTTTATCTGGTGCGCTAAAGTGCGTTAGGAAATGTTAGCGCATTAGGTGTAGTGCGTTAATTGGTGACCTTTAGCGCGATTTCAACTGTATTAAATGTTTTATGTTTTTACCATATCTTCTCCCATTATCTTCTCCCATTATGTGCCAATCTTGTAATTTAGAGGCCCAACCTTACCGAGATGGTACCCTGAGTTTTGGATACCACTCCTGATAATGGATAAAGTGCGATTTGCCATTTCAGGTGATCCTTGTATTCAGTGCGGTACAAATGGCGCCTCCTACCTACGGAGATTATCACTATCCAGGGTGGGCTATCGGGCTGGGTTGGGGGCTCGCGATGTGTTCCATTGTACCTATCCCCATCTACTTCATCTACAAGATAACTCAAACCCACGGCTCAGTGAGAGATGTGAGTATTAAGACTGGAGGGGACAGGAAGAAATTCGGATGATGCACTCACATCCAAGTCTTATTTTCATGTTGTACGGTCATTTCACTGATGATGATCCTATCAGTTTCTTCAGCATTAGTGTCTGGGCTGGCCACTAGGTGGCACTGCAGCAAGGTGACTTAAGTTTTCTCGCAATGACAGCATGTAGCACCGATAATTCAGTTACTGCCACACTTGATCATACATAAAGTAGTCCTAAGTATTGTGTGTCAACGTAGTAAGTATGTCACTAGCTAAGCCGTAAAAATCCACGAAGCCATGAAGTCATGTTGCTGTAGGCCTAATTTGTGATAGCAGGGTGGCTCAAAAAATAAAATAAAAACCCAGAAGGACTTAATTGTGTTTAAATCCCTATGCACGTGATGCCTAACTTGGATCAAGTTTCTAACTTGTTTCTTGCCTGTTTGCCTTCCCAGCGCCTGTGGCAGATGTTTCGGCCAGAGCCCGAGTGGGGTCCTGCTTTGTTGAAGTACCGGCTGGAGTACCACTTCCATCCCAACCAGCATTACGTGGAACGGAGGGAGGAGGACAATATAGAGAACGGCCAGCTGTACCCGGCGGCCGGCGCCTCAGGAGACCGTGCCGAAGCCCTGCCGGAGAAAGTCCCCTTACAAACAATGCAGGCGGTGTAACGAGCAAGAAACTGTGTAAATGTAGGACCTCTGTCTCTGTTTGTGTTCTTTCCTTCTTGACCCAAGCTGGATACATAAACATATTATATACCATCACTGAGTGAAATATAATGCTAGGGAAAGTTTTTCCCATATATTCTGTTGTGTTGGATTTATCTTCAGATGTTAAAATCTGTTTTTGAGGTTATCTTGATGCGTGGGATTCTTGACAAAAAAGTGAAACATCATACCTCCCGATATGTCAGAAATGGCACTTAAGAGGGACTTGCATGAAAACCCTGCACGGGCATCTTTTTAAGATGATTAGATTTACAGCATGTTCACATATAAGTAAAGTTTCATTTCTGCGATGTTAGAGTGTATTGACGTACATGTATTATCTTGGTAGTTAATCATGTTACACGGCGTGTCTTCAAATGGATGCAGCACAGAATGTAGTGGTAATTGTTTAATTATCAACAGCAGCACATGCAATACAGTAATATAGACTACAATCAGCACAAGTGATGCTCATATGTGTGTGTAGGTGAATGTCTCGTCCCTCCCCATGGTGTGGGTATCTTCATTTGCAACCTTCGTATAAGATGTATATACCTATATTTACTCATAGACCAGGTAGATAGACACATTTCCTGTTGTGTATATATACTGACTTGTATTCTTGTATGCACTGACGTTTGAATATCATGGTGCAAAATGTGAGTCAGAGAGATTAAGGTCTATTCCCTAGTGAATGAGAAAAAGTGTGAGTCAAAAATGATATTGCAGACTTGTATCTGCTCCACTGAATATTTGTGGATTAGTTTTGGTTCTGGCCTTCTTGTCTTTTTCTCCAAAAAAATATATATATATAATTTTTTTGTCCAGAGATTATAATCAGAAAACAGTTTATCTGACATGTATTTGTCAAGGGTAATTGAAGTTAATCCATCAATGTTAAATAACTGTGTCAGCGCTTTCTAGAAATTTTTAAAAGTTGAAAAAAGTTGAGCCTCAACATTGGTATGATAATGTATGATATTGTATATTCCTGTTATAATACAATATGTTGTCAAGAGTCAGTTACATTGGGGTGGGATGATAGTATTGGAGATGCAAGTGCCAAATGAATTGTTGGTTATAATTTGACAATTAGTCACTGAAAATCTGGTCATAACTCTTATGATGTAAGGGCAGCATTTTTTGTGCAATAACCCTGTATTAACTGTTTACTATTATACTATACTATTGTTGGAGGCTTTCCGAAGCTCACGCAATATATATTATATGTAACCATCAAATACATGTTAATATCTTATAGGCAACATTTAGCATCGATTGTTCAGTAACAAAACGTTTCGTAATTAACATGTTTGGCTTGCTTTCACACAAGGTATTAAACACTGGTCTAGCTCAAGGGTCAGGTTACAGAATTGAGATGAGAAAAATGATTTGCCTTTTTGACATTTTGTGATTTTCATGTATTTGCAGTATTTGTGTTATTTGCACAACTTTGTATTGACATAATTTGTACTTGAACATTTTGTGTTTATGGAAGAATATTAATTTAGCGCCATCAAGTCACAGTATGCGCAAAGTAGCCAGTTGGAATGAACCTTTTGATTGCACTACTAATATTGGTCTATATCTGGCTAGTTTTGTTATCATTGTTTTGTTTTTGTTTCTTATTGGATGTGTTGATATTTTTTCAGAGACTGTGCTATGTGAATGTTGAAGTTATTTAGTACTTGCATCACTTTACTTGTAACAAAAAAAGGGATTTTGGAATACATGTATACATTTGTAACTTATGCTAAGCATTTTACAAGAACTTGTTTCAATGCACTGGTATTATATAAGTTACCCAGTGACTCACTCCACACCCTATATATCTGGTGCCAATTTCCGAGTTACATTTTTATTTTGCGGCTCAAAGTGTACACAATTTTTGGTGTACATGTATATAGCTGTATTTTACAGGCATTCAATGCAGAGGCCAAAAAATGACAAGACACAGTACATGAAGGTCATGTCGCGTACGTGGAATATTGCATTTCAAAGGTTAGGTGAATGTTAGCCATATATTTATCCAGGGCAGCGTACTGCCAGTTAGCGCAATTTAAAATTCTGTTACATTCAAGTAGAATTTGGTGTTTAACCCTGACTGTGCTACATGTGTTCAGACAATATTCTGAATCTGTAGAACTGTCAAATCCCATAAAGCATGAAACAGGCAGTAATTTAAGTACACTTATTCAGTTGACTCTGAGTTCATATCTTTCTATTCTAAGATCTGAAAATATGTACTACATAATACTCATTTTGAAAGATTTTCTACTTGGTTTGGTGCACTTGAAAGGTGGCAATTAAAAGTAGAATGTACCAGCCAATATTGGACTTCTTCGCTCTTTAGAGATGTGTTCTGTAATAGCATATGCATTATTTTGAAATAATGATAGAGAAAGAGAGAGTGTAGAGTGATAATGATTTTTATGTCGCTTTGACATTTTCTCAGTCTCATGGTGATGAACTTGTAATATTTAGGAAACGGTGGATACGACTGTTGGTTGTTTTTGTGTGGTATTTAATGTTCTCTACATTTCTGCACATTCAAGAAAGAAAATGGCCCCTTATTTTAAAAATATTGAAACATTCTTTTTTGGTGTTGTAAACCTAGATATATTTAATTCCACAGTGATATCTTGGATGTCTCTGCAACTACCAGGGCAGCTTTGCATTTTAGTACAAGGCGTATATGTTCTACCATTTTGGGTACTTACCAGAACTCTTCCCACTGTGCATTAGACTTATACAATGTAATATATTTTGCAAATGCAGAGCTGGCATTTTCCTGGTATCTAGCGGTAATCTACAAAATTAATAAAGCTAGTCAAGCAGTACCAGATAGGAATGACTTCCTTGGCCAGAACCAAAAAGATGAGCACAGCTTATGCTTATATAATTGCATAAATTTCAGATCCAAATGAAACTTCTATTTTATGTTCCCTTACTATTCGATGCCGCATGAAGTGCAACCAGACACCGAACTCCAAAATTTGTTCTTTGACCATTGTTCATCTCACAATGTTTTTGTTTGTGAATGCTGTACGATGAATGTTTAACAGGATAAATGAAATGTATTTCTTGCTTTGCATAGCCACTATATCCACTAGTCTGGTATACAATTTCTGTACCATGTTCAAGTGTCAGTTACTGAATGTGCTGGGGTCCGAAATTATTGATATTTATTATTTCCTTGGCGAACTTTGATGCTTCAAAAATTTCTGGCCGTTTTCACTTCTGCTGTTTTCTATTAAAATTTTGTCATGTATCGCCCTTTTCTGAGATACTCTAATTTTCCCCCAAAATAATATCTCTTAAAAATATTTTATACGTTTTGTTTTCTTTAAAAAGGAGTGTTTGAATATGATCCTGTCGGGCTACCTAGCTGCTTCTGGGTCATGAAATTCTCTTTTTCTTCACGACATATTAAACTGTACTATATAGTAAAACCAGCACTTGGTGGCCTGCATATTCAGTAGCCAATTGGCTCTTGAACAGTGCGTGTCCCGACATAATATTTGTACAAACCGTTGTGTAAAACGTGCCTAGACTGTTAGCTACCTTATTATGAGCATAACCCATGTTAGGACTATAAATAAAATACTCCTTGGTCGGGTTGTGGCTCAATGTCCTCCTTCAAGTCTTGTGTCTCAGCAAACCAGGCAGTTTTTAGTGTATTTGTATTTTCCCGACCTATTTATATACAGTAAACTTTTGTAAACTGTACACAGTGTAAAGTTTTTCCAATATGGTGTTCAATACAAGTACCGCTATGCTATATGATTGGATATCTTTCAGATGTAACATGAACATGTACTCGGTTGCATGTGGTGGTCATGTCGGATTCAGTGTATTTAGAAAGGGCTTGTTTTAGGCAGACTTCATACTTATTCCAAATCTTCCATCATTCGTATCAGATAATAATAAACAGACAATGTTCCTTGTCAATGTTATATTACCACACATTATTCCCCCATGCTGTACAGATCCAATATTGGCACTCAATTACTTAGCAAGGTGTTTGTCTTTTCCACCATGGTTGGAACATGTACATTTGTACAGTATATGTTACATATATATATATGTCTGGTTGTGATCGCTCTATGAAGATGTTGTATATCACTAGGTCTAGATCAATATCTCCGTATAGCCTGAAGTGTGCACACTAACTGTAGTTTAGGAGACAAGAAAGCTTCCGATCACTGCGGACCACACCGTACCAACCATAGATCACTCAATTGCTTTAGCCCGTTTTATAAAGTACGAACCTCGTACTATTGTTCGTGTTTGGAAGGTTTAACGGAATAACTCTCCACAAGGATTTAATAAAAGGAATAGTGAAGAAATACGTTGTCTGGTCTTTTTGCTTTGGCGAAGAACTTTTTGTTTTAAGTGTGAAAGTCACGCATATAATTTGAGTTTGTGGCTTCAATACCCAGTAAAATGAATAGGCAGTATTAAAGTTGTTATAAAGATGACCATGTTCCTGAAATTCTTCAGTAATGGTATATACCAACCACTTAAAGTCTTATAAAATTTCTGATCTCTGACCCTATGTTGCATGTACAATGTATAGCGTGTGTAACAATATTACCCCAAAGCCTCACTCAACCAGGTATCCTTCAATAACTGCAGAGTTTATTTCAGACTGAACATACGCCACATGATTTGTGTGGTTTTACACAACCCAGTTCCCAGTCAGCTGTGCTCGAACATTCTTTCCTTCTTTCACTCCCCAACAGTCTGAATGAAGTGTTAAAATAGGCAACGAAAAAATCTAATGCTTAATAAATAGAAAATGGAGCCTTTCCCATGAAAGAAATATATACAAGTTAAAAAAACATTTTGCCTTTGGATAAAAAGCACGTATAAACAAAGGATTTTCTATTCATATTGCTAGTATAAATCTGGGATGATGTGGCGATCTGGTTTTACAACCAACTGATTCACGCAAAACAAAGACACACATGATATATTACTTCAGTGCTTTGCAGGTGAAGCCATAGACGCTAAGTCCCCACAAAGATATCCATGGCCCAGCCGCAAAACAAACTGAAGGCTGACATCAAAAGATGCATGGAACAAAATGTACGTCTGCCCATACAGCAGCACAGCAATGGAATAGGAAATGGAACAAAATGTACAGCTGAAACCGGACCAAGCAGACTAATCCTGTTAAATGCTTTTTTTTTTTCACATCATCCTCTTAATTTGGTTAACACAGTTGAACTGGGTGCGTGATACATCAAGGGTGACCGTCACTTTTCCTTGTCCCCACATATCGGAAAGATGACAGTCCCCTATATTCTGTGCACACATGTATACTCTACTAGCTAACTAAAAGGGCTTCACTTAATAAAGCAGACACAATCTCATTCGCCAGTTGAGAGATGCCCCCACAGAGCTCTCTGGTGTCTTTGTGGTACATGCTACGACATCATACTTTACTGAAGCTGTTACAAAAGACAAATGTACAACAAACACCGAATCATGGTGCGACAGTGTTATTCGTTACGCTATTTTCGACAGACATCTACGGACAAAAAAATCTTCAGGACTCGGCTACTGTTATACATAACACAGAACAACTGGTACAGAACTATTGCAATTACAAAGCAGGTGCTACCTCCAAATTTATAATCTAAGTAGTCCGCAATCAGAATAGGTCACTGGACCAGTCGCCAAATGAACAATGTACATGTATATATATATGTATATATACAACCGCATTATTTGTAAGAAAGCACTGCCGGCAGCACAAACACCCATACGTACACGCACACACATATATGCAAAAAGTGCTTCATCAGATCCAATTATCAGATATTCACATGATAAACAGCGAGTTATGCAAAACAGAAAAATCGCACTGGAAATCTTCAATTTAAATTTCATTATTTGGAGCTGTTCCTATTGAGAATATAATATTTATAGCTATATCACATTTTACACTGTAGCATTTATTCACCACTGTTTAGTATCTAAACATACAAATGACGCCGATATCAACTCAAGCAACACAAAGCGACCATCTTGGATTTAACACTGTTTTCTTGTAACTCAGAGATGAGAAAACATTCAGTTTTTACCTTGTATTGTATATATCATACACAATTCACAGCAGAATAATATACACAACCGCAAAATATATACACAGCTTGCAACGCAAACAAAACTGGTAGAAAAATAAGCCTTTTGATCGAAAATCACAATTTTCATAATCGACCGTGGAAAGCAGAGGGTTAAGTTTTGCTTTGCATCTCGCATGTATGTACAACACAGAAATTTTTTGTGACATTCAACATACAATTCACGATACACGAAATGTTCAGAAATGGTGAGTTGAACACTTACTAGTGTACAGACGCTACTGAGACTAGATTAGCATATAGTCCTTGTCATATCAGGGTTAGACTTTTTAACTCGTATCCCAGAAGCCATTGGCAGTGAATACATGTATCTGGAAAGTTTATTAATCATTCTACAAAGCTTCAACGCAAACACACCCCAGGGCTGACGCCCTTCCTAGCAGCATACAATTTATCCCTTAATCTCAGAGCCACACCTCCTGGAATGCTTACTAACACTACAGCATTAGCACCAAATTGTTTTGCTTAATAATAAAAGAAAACACCCTAGAAGTGACTCGGACCTGGCGAGGTACGGCTCGTACTCAGCTTCCTGCCTCCTGACTTGTCAGAGGTTGAACCTCGCGACGACGGCCTCCCAGAGGGGGTGATTCTGCCCCCAGAGGGTGTAGTTCGGCCTGCAGAAGGGGTGGTTCTCCCTGCTGAAGGGGTGGTTCTGCCTGCTGAAGGGGTGGTTCGGCCAGCTGAGGGGGTAGTTCGGCCTCCCGAGGGGGTAGTTCTGCCAGAAGCACCCCCCTTTGGTGTAGTTCTACCCGAGGCGCCCCCTTTAGGAGTGCTGGAGCCAGATGAAGCTTTGGGGATTTTGCTCGGTGTTGATGTCTTCGCAGCCGATGATGTTGGCATGGTAACCGTGTGGGTCTTAGTCTGGTGTGTTTGGTACGTCACCGTTGTGGAGGGGCGACCTCCCAGAACCTTGGTTTCGGCTTTCATGGTTGTGAACACATCCTGTGGAGGGAGGTCGTCTGAGAAGTCGCTGGCTACACTTGGCGGGCGGCTGCTGCGACTGCTGGCGCGACTGCTGGGACGGCTGCTGATGTTGCTCCCTGGAGAGATACATAGTAACCACTATAGACACATCACCCAAAATCCTTATCTACTGGCAATCAGAATTAACACACTGAATTAATATTAGTAAAATGATTTGACTAGATTGTATTAAAATTATGCTACTCTTGTTTGTTATAATGTAAACCTCTGTTATACCACAATATAAGGTTCCAAGAAAACCTCTTTGCTAAGCAGACCCCCAAACTGATTTCCCCATCTTCATTTATAAGCTAATTAGCATATGAATTATGCAAGGGTATCATGTTGGGGCATATTCCTCACACTAGTAATAGTAGGTCAAACATAATACTACATAAGATAAAGATCAACAAAAAAACTTTGAAAAACTTTGCTTGGGAGGCTCAACAGACTTTTTTGTCTTAATTTATGTTCTAACTTGTGTAATCATTATGCAGGAGCAGCCATATGTAGGAATGATCTGCACATGTGTGGGATAAAGCTAAAATCTCAACGCAGCATGTGTAGCAAAGAAGTAAAGCCCATTTAGGAGGCAAAACAGAATATAGGGGAGATACAACAGACCATTTCTCAGCAATATTAAACTGTAAGTTTGAAAACTTAATTTCTCAATTTTCACTGAGAAGTACAATACAGTGAAATTCATATACAAAGACCACCCTAGGGACCAAGAAAATGTGCTTCTTATACACAGGTTGTCTTTATACGCAGGTCCAACAACATGGAAAGTATACCCGTGGGGACCTTTAAAATGGGGTCTTTATAAGCAGGTGGTATTTATCTACAGGTGGTCTTTAGGTTTGACTGTATTTCTCACAAACCTGGGCTCGCCAGCAGGTCCCTCCTGGTGGAGGTTTTGGATCGCGCAGATGTGGCGCCCCGCGGTGTCATGATATTTCGGACTTCCGTGTCTGGACTGATTCGTGACCGTGGAGTTTGTCTCCAAGGGGTGGTATGCTGCGTCTTCTCTCGGATCTGAAAATGGAAATGTGTCAATTTGAAAGAAACAGGAATATGTCATATACACATGACTGTAAAAGAAGAAATGCTTCATGGAACTAATCCATGTGAATCTGGGGCTCATTATTTCCTATGATTCGGGTGGGAGCCGCGAAAGGTTAATGCCACAAACTTGTAGCCAATACATATATAATGGGATAAAATCACAAAGTTTGGGCCACAAATTATGCGTAAGTTGCAATTTATCGGGCTGCAAAATTAAAGAGGTTAGAGTCTTATAGTCACAGAAGGTTTTAAAAGAAATGTTCAAAACCATAATGTGTAACCTCGTTTGAACCAAATCGATCAATCTTACATGACTGCAAATGTACAACTATGGTAATACATCCACTGCCTTCTCAAAATACAAAACGAAGTACAATATTTCTCATATTTTTTTAATTTCTCTGAAACAACTATAGCCTAATCCTAAATAGGGATGTAACCTGAAGTATAAACCACTGGATATTACTATCAAGATTTTTTCTGTCTCTGTCTTATGCTGCATGTGAGATCTACCTAGTCAGTACAAATTTACATGTATACACACACTTAATTTGTAACCAAAGCTTGTGCCTCAACCCAAATATTGCCATACGGCTACACATAAAAGGCTAGCACTGTACACGGAGCAGAAACACAAAATAATACATAGAAAGGACATATATGTGAAAAATAACACAAGAAAATGTAGTACAGTGGAACCTTAAAAGACCACCCCAATGGCCCATATATTGGACCACCCCATCCCAGTATAGTCTTTCATGAAAAGTACTCTTTTGTGACAAGTTCAATTACATTTAAATGCAGGACTTTCTGCCAGGAACATCTGGTCTTTCAAAATAGGTGGCCTCTCATAGAAGTGGTCTCTCAAGACAGGTTTCATTGTATTATAACAGTTCACAAGGGTTGTGTCCCTATCAAGCTGCAAAATTTTTTGACAACAGTTTAAGAAGAAATTTTCTGTGAACACCAAAGAACAGAAACGATTTCTCTACCAAAAATATTTACAAACTGGCACAAACTGAATGGTATGAAATAAAACCGTGCCGAGCTGAAATCAGAGATGATTTTAGTTTGTATAATACCGCTTTTCTCTGTTTGGCACGATGATGGGTTGTTTCCGTCCATGGAAGGTGCATTTTTTTTAACCGCAAAAAAATTTGAAAGTCATGCATCGTGTGCTCCAGGAGTTGAAAAGCTTAAACTTGTTTTCCACACCATGCAACAGAGGGATATCACCGCAATGGTGGGAATACCAGTTCACAGTTAAAGCAAATGAAACGTTTTTTTGTTATTCAAAGAATAACAAACCTTCAGCTCATACACCATGTATATATACATTTGTACACAGTGTATACAACCTACACCATGTACATGATTCGGCATAGTAACTGGACATTCAGCAGTCTGGTACGACTATAATCACCTACTGTTTGCTTGTAACATCATTTTTGGATCTATCAATAAGATTTTCACGTTAAGATAAAAAAGTTTTAAATACCGGTATTTATTATTTTTAATGAGAAAATACACTCTGCTGATACTCTTAGGGAAATAAAACACAGTAACTTCTTTAAAGCTTGTTTGAACTCGGGGATACAAATACAGACTGAATGCAGATATACAGCAATGAACACCAGGCATTCAGCCACACCGACTTATAACAGAGAATACTGGTGACAAAATTCAGGTGACCTGAATTTTTGTCACATCACACACAAAAACTATCCATCCAAATGAAATAAACTAACTCTCCCAAA
>JAAUYG010266654.1_pt1 | contig 11169 bp, 7 predicted proteins | sample 7278091 | NCBI WGS metagenome assembly JAAUYG01 (sample SAMN14350201, study PRJNA611818) | marine sediment metagenome | isolation source: surface marine sediment (0.6m) | place: French Polynesia: Moorea | collected 2018-08
CTCAGCAAATAGTCCAGACATGAAAAATCCACTCAAAGTAAAACTCGGTCTAGACCAGGTTTGAACTAAAACCAGAGATGAGAAATCCAAATAAACTCAGTTTTACTTTAAACCAGGTTTTACTCGTACTTAAACCTGGTTTAACTTAAAACCAGGTCTAGACCAGACATGAAAAATTGGCCCTTTAATTTCAGAAACGGGACCAAACGATACGTAGGATTCAAGCAAATAAGTGGCACGTCGCTTTTCAGAAAGCAAGGTCTTCATTGCTATGTTTTATGCAGGTGCAAAGGCCATAATAGGACTATGTCAAGACGGATCATTTTGATTTATGCATGTAGTTTGATGGCAACATCAATAAATGTTACCTATGATTGTATCTGTCTGGACACCCATCATATCAGTCAATTTATTTTCGTTTATCTCCCTCTTTCTGAAAGTTGACCGATAGTTCCTTGATGTATGCCCGTGAACTCTCTGATGCCACCATACATCTTTCTACTCTGGGTAATTACTATCCCCCGTGATATATATCCTATCTGATGAACCAGAGACACTCGCCTGATACTTCAAAGTTTGATTAATAACATTAGTCATTAAATGTTAACCAGTGATTGATGCCTTGGGCCGGCGTTACATCCAATACGGAACAGTCATAATTAGGGTCATCGATTATGGAGGTATCTTTCCTTGGTGAAATAAATTCTGAAACATTTACATGTATTTGCTATATCAGTATACTCGACGGATGAGTATGCAATATTCAGGTAGTCTAAATTCTGGTGATCGTGTTTAATGGGTGATCTTATAGTGTCATTGTTCCTGCTTGATATTACAAAAAATAAGACTGAGTACAGTTTCAAATTATTCCCCGGAGACAAATACAGAGATTAAGGCCTCCATGCGAACCACTTTTGGTGATCCGCTTTATTAAAATGTACAGATACATTGTAAAGGAACTTTCATTTTTGACTTTTTTACAACTTATTGTATTTTTTTGGTTTACTTCATTCTATCATTCGAAGAAAAATTCTGTGTCATGCCTTAACGACGTGGCAATCACTGATATAGAGCTACGATACTAAACCCAATTACGTAACAGGTGGCCCCAAAGGTTAGAGGTAACGAATATTAGGTGTTCTTTATTACCAAATTTGTTGAAAATACCTTATCACGATGACTGGCTATAAAACAAAAACACCAAACTGTAATCCATACCCATACCCCGGGCCCACTGGCGGTTATATGTGCAGAAGGTCATGGGGCGAGGTGCCAGTATTTAGAGTGAAGGTAAAACATGTTGCTGTCCTAGGGCCCTAACACGCAATACTGTCATTTAGCCGTGAGGACCTTGTGCTTGTCTCTGAGAGGCAACCAAAGAACTAAGTCAATTCGTTCTACAGATCCCGTCACGTTTCGATATATCTGCATTGCCGCTACTCAGACATTCAATTTCCCATTCAATGCCGTATCTTACAGAGCCACTGCAGGGCACAGCAGGGAAATTGTATTTCTGGCACATAGTCTTTTTAGGTAGGTTCTGTAAACTTCAACATTAGTTGAGGGGCACCCCAGAGGGAAAGTTACTTGCTTCTTGAGTATGACTACCAGTGGCCAGATTCTGGGAAAATCATAAGTCTAGGAATGGACTTAAGTCCACTAATCCCCATGGCAACCATAATGATTGTCTTTTGCATGCTTAAAATCACCATTGGGCTTATGATAGGATTTTTTTTAGAAACTTGACCCAGAGCATTAGGATTGAACTTCTCGGAAAATACTCAATACAAGTAAAAACACTGTGAAAGCGTATGGCGTCTAGAAAGCGTATTCCTGTTAACTTTCAGCTACTAGGTTGGACATCCCGGTGCATACTGCATGGAAGCCGCCTGAATACTCTCAGCCTGTCACCAGACCTTCCTCAGCTACTTTTCAACGAGTCGACAAACAGCCCAGCGAACAGACACTATGACACCGGATATAAACGTCTATTGCTGATATCGTACAGAAAATAATATCTCACACCGAATGAAATGTAAAAGAAATATGATTCCAATTTCAAGAAAAAAAAACACTACCTACATGTATTTCTGTTCCACCAAAGTTGCTCACTCTGCTGTATTTCATATTTCGGAAGGTATGGAAATTCATTAGCATAAAAGACTTCCCTGATTATCTCTTCATGCCATATTGGCAATATTTTACGCTGTTGCTTTGGTGTGTGCTTGGTTCTGTGGCATTGGCCTACAGTCAACAAGGTATCGCAGCGAAACAGCACGAATAAGCCGCTTCACAGCGACACGAAATGGACAACGCATATAAATCAAAATTCTCCAATTTTCACTGGAACTTCCCGAAAGCATGAAGTGTGTTTAGGGCTATTTTATTTTGGTGCCGCATACTTTGTCATTATTTATTCGCCTCCACTTGAGGCCACGCCAGCAAAGCAGCTAGATGTGACCACCCGGTGATGTATAGCCGTGAAGATTCCAGACAAGCTGTTGTCGCCCACTGAGTAATTTACTCTAGGTTGTTGTCTCGTCACCCTTTCCCAGGCGCTGGAATTCCCCCCAAGAGAGGCGTGGTTGTGATAGATGTCCGTGGATCTGGTAGCCTGGCTAGGCCTGAAGTCCGTCCTGTGGGATGTAATGACCGTGGCCTGACGTTGTAACAGGACAAAGTAACGGATAGGGAACGTATAAATCACGGTAACGGCTTGACTGGTCAGATCTCGTCCAAAGGTGACGAGCAAGCTCCAACGAACGTTGCCGTATGTACAGTGCACTTACATTACGTACAGAAAACTGTAACTTGTAATCACACATAAAACAGCGATTCAAGAATTGGTTTCCCTTTTCTTTTCTTTTTTGATGGAGGCTAAAAGTGTAACGTGATTGAAACGTATTATGTTAAGATCGGAATTCTTCATTTCCGTTTTGCATAATACTAGTTGGCACCCGTCGAACCATGCAAAATGAAAGCACCTTTCAGGCAGCAAGAAATATCAAAAGCAACATCATCCATGAAAAACAACAAAATTGCAGGATGTGATGGAATAAAACCCGAAGTACTTACCATACATTTCACCACAAATCCGCCAAGGAATTGCCGCAGTCTTAAGCCACAGTGCTAGGTTATTAGGGTCGGACAAATAATAGGAATAGCCCTCCTAATGCCACTACCCAAGCCAGGAAATTCACAACATCCAGCCAACACATTTAGACCCATAAATTGAATTTAATAACTCTCAGACTTCGCAAGAGAATATCTATCAGACTTTCTGAAATATTAAAAGAACTTATCCATTTCATCCAAGAACCCTACAAATCAGGAAGAGGAATCACCGAAAATATATGCACGCTTAAGACACTAACAGAAAAAAAGCCTCAACAACATCAACTACAAGATACATCTAACTATATTATACAAAGACAGAGCTATTGGCACCGTGATCAAAGAAGCACTGATGTCATGAAAGAAGTAAAGACCATGCTGAATAGAAATAACTTTTGCATGGTATACACCCTGCTAAAAGAAGTTGTAACGTACCAAGTGGGGATTGCAAAACAAACTGGAAATGATCAGATTAAAACCAACGCTGGGCGCCCACAAGAAAACTGCCTAAAGTACACTCTTATTCACCTTTAAGTTATTCCTTGACAAAGCCCTAAAGTACGAACATAATATCCAAGATCACAACTACGTTGGGCTCTACTCGGCCATTGACAACGCAGTAGGAGCTCTACAAGATCAGAACTACTCAAAACAAAATACGATATAGATATATGTTTCCTCCATAGGTTATGCTGACGACATGGTTTGGGCAACAACAAACGAAGGAAGGAATAATATGTAACATGTGTAAAAGAACAACCAGGGTTGTGCAACAACAAACGAAGGAAAGAATAACATGTAACATGTGTAAAGGAACAACCGGGGGTGGGCAACTACAAACGAAGGGAAGAATAATATGTAACATGTGTAAAGGAATACCTGCCAGAAAAAAACTGAAGAGAAACCCAAATATCAACAACCGCAAGACCCAAGAATAGGAAACGATTACAACAGATGCTTTCAACACTTTGAAACAGCTTTTCACCACAAACAAACTTCAGATCAAGACCATCTTCGAAGCACTCATTAGCAGCATGATTCTAAACAAGAGTGAACTGTGGCCCATGAGAAAGACCGTGAAAGAAACAAGACGCATTCCATCGAATCCTACCCAGGACACTACTCAAGATCAGCTGGAACTCCAAAAGTAACCAACAAGGAACTTTATGAAAAAACAACAACAGCAAAACCGTGGAACACAATGGTAAAAGATGTAGACTGTACTGATTTGGACATCGACTATGACTACCAAAATAATAATAATAATAATAATAATAATAATAATAATAATAATAATAATAATCATAATCATAATCATAATCATAATCATAATCATAACAATAATAAATAAATAAATAAATAAATAAATAAATAAATAAATAAATAAATAAATAAATAAATAAATAAATAAATAAAACACACCAGCAAACTGTGCTGCAAGAATAACAAGTGAAAGACGAAATATACACAGGGGTGACTGAAAAAAAGATCGGTATCTCAAACCACCCGGCATCAAAATCGACACGAGAGACACATTACACAAAAAAGTTACGGATATTTATTTTTGGGTAGTTGATGTATGCTATACGTGCACGGATAGCATATGAACTACACAAAAAGTTAAGGTTTTATATCCTTAACTTTTTTGTGTAGTGTACATTACATTGACTTCAGTAGCCAACGGCAGGAAAAAAAGAGCCTTGGCAAATGCGAAATGTCCTCGGATCGAAAGACCATTTGATGATGATGATGATGATGATGATGATGATGATGATGATGATGATGATGATGATGGCACTTTAAAAATCGATATTCCAAAATTGATACAAAGCACAGAAAAGCAAAATGTTGAACATGCTTTGAGAAGTGAACATACTTCGTTTCTAAACTTAATGTTTTTTTTAGAAAATGTCCTCGATAAGTAAAAAAAACCATTTCAGCAACCCCAGACAAAGTCCTGCTGCAATCTGGGTTAAATTCAAAAACAGATTGAAATTTTCGTCAGTGAGCTTCTGCCAAAGTTTTAAGACATCTGAATGACGGTGTGACATTCCTCCACTGCGTGCGATGTTAAAAAGAAAGAATAGATTTAAGAGAGAGCTCTTGTTCCTTTCTATCCAGGGCAAACGCCACAAAGTCATTCAATCAATGCATGCAAGTTGATGTATATGTATGTTTAACGGCTAAGGCAGATACATGTATCTATTACAGTACTAGTGTATCCAATTGTACAGAAACCATTCATTTCCCTTACAACGTTTTCTTTACGGTATCCGAAGGAAAGGTGATTCAAACATGTAAACTACATTTGATATCGGCATTGCTATGTTTGCGTCATTTCCTCTGACCATAAATCACCTCAATTTGAAACCACTATCAGCCTAATATGACTGGGATATTGCATATTTTCCCCCCGATAAGGCACGATCTTGTTATTTATGACTGGTTTAGAGGGATAAGAAAAGTTTATTCTACTATTTTTCTGCTGCACAAAGTCGATCCAATTTCAGATTCAGTGCCCCTAGAAGCCAGTGGTCTGTCCCAGCTTGTGCCAGAGGCCAATCACTAGATCAAATCTCGATGTTTGATGGATGCTCATAAATCTCCTCGAGTTACCCACCGTTTAGAAGTTATTCTATCCATGTCCCTTGGCTGGCCAAACTCGCTTTATTGGGAGATAAGGCCTTGGGAGCCGTTGACAACAATAGGTTATCGCTGGCCTTTCATTTTCGATCAATGCTTGGAAGTTGTCCCATTTGGGGCATCCATCAATGTTGTTAACATCAGCTACGGTTGAACGACACATGAGCAGAGCGGCCACTGGATGGGCTGACAGACACTTTGTTGTGTGTCCAAGTTGTTTGATGTTGTGTGTCCCAGTTGTTTGAATTTGCAGTGGATTATATGTAGTGTAATCTTGCCAACACTTTTGCTTCCAAATCATGGCTTTGATTGCAGATCCACAATTATTTCGAGGAGGACAGTACCGGATTTTTAGAGAACAAAAAGACAGAATTCCGAAACTTGGTAAGCCTGAACACTTACTTGCTCTTTGCAAGGCGCAATGGTAGCGATTCATATCAAGCATCGATACCATGTTTCCCCACTGAGCGGGGAAACAACTAAAAGAAAATCTAATTTTAAGCACTCATGTCACAGTAACAACCCGCAACTATAACATGACATAATCGTGTAACTGTTGCGAAAAGTAATAACCGTATAAAAAATCGTACTAAGCGAGCCACAGATCCGAGGAGTCTGTTGCTGCGAACTACAGGTGCATAAAATTGCACCGTTGATGATTGACTCCCGTGATAAATCGATGTGATCCCAACGTGCAGTGCCTGACCTGTGCAGCTGGTTACTCTAGGGCACTTCACACCTGTACAGCACGTTTGTGGAGCTGGGGCTTTAATCTACAACATTACCTATGGCTTTTTAGTAAGGGAATACGAAGTCAGGCTATCTGCATAGCACTGGCGATGATTTTACCTCGGTCGAAATTAATTTTCTGTGTATTTCTCATTATATGCCGGTATACATGAACAAAACAAATGCTTCCAAAATGTATTGCGTCCTCGCATGATAGCGGCATATTATTTTTGTGTGTCGGGTATTCATTTTCCGCAAAATGTCGTGTTTAGAGACAAGGCACCTATTTAGTAATATCACCCTGCCTATATCGGGAGCTCCATTCGGGCCTAATGTTAGTGCGGCAGCGCGAGGCATCAGCTTGAATGAGCAATGCACGGCGGTATTCGCCTATTTAGCAGGTCATTTGGGGAAGTTGCGTGCTTGCAGTCTCCGGTTATAAATCATTGCCCCAAGGTCTGCAAGTCCGCACCAAGAGCAACAGCAGGAAAGGTAAATGTAGTGCATAACACACATGAAGAAGCTTCTAGCCAACATAAAAACTAAACCTAGGTGCATGAAGACAACAAAACAGTTGGTCGATAGTAGAAGTTGCAAAGCATTGTCCCGGTGTATCATTGTTAACAATTAATCACAGTAATTGTTGTCACCAAGGCAGTCATTCCATAATTCAGTGTCACTCGTTTGCAGTAAGTTACAATGCTATTACGTTTGTTGCTTACACTCTGCTTGGTGAGAGTGCTACTCCACCCACGCGAGTTCTTCACTAATACTATCTGCCATAGTTTGTGTTCTTCTATTCCGGTTTACCATCGTGTAATGCTTCCTTTCCACTCTTTTCTCTTACTTCCCACATTCAGTTTCTTTCCATCCTAGTCATCAACATCATGTTCTTTTTGCTCAACCCCATTCTTCTTCTTCTTCTGTTTCTTCTTCTTCTTCTTCTTCTTCTTCTTCTTCTTCTTCTTCTTCTTCTTCTTCTTCTTCTCTGCTTTATGAGATAGCCATATTTCCTCGTTGCTTGTCTTTACGCCTGTCGCAATTAACCTAAGCTGCTTTCAGTCACTTTCAGTGCTTCCTCTTCTTCCTTTCCTTAATTCTATTAAATGAGTTTCTTTTCCCTCTTGGTATCATGATAATCCTCTCCGCGTGGTGTTTAATCTAATGCATCATCGAGGTCGGCTGGGATTATTGCATCTAAGACGCCATTTATATTACTTAGAGAGATCAAAGAGAAGAAGGAGCGCGGCTCCGTGTTTGCACGTTCCTCTTGTGTTTCCATGTGACGGCAATCTCTGGAACGTTAACGATTGACCCTACACGTATCCAGCTTAAAACGCCACAACAGCAATAGTGAACGGCACATGGAATGCACACACGAAAGGCTTGCTCAAACAACTCAAAAGGGTAAAACTCCCAGACATATAAAATTACTATTTGTGTTTTCAGAGTTGAACATTGCATCAAAAACCCATATTACTACAGTGGACTACAAACAGTAGCATTCACGAACACAACACTGGGAATTGTGACCGATTACATGCTGAATTTCCGAGAACAAAACTAATGCAGTCAAGTAGTTTTCTGATTAGAAGCCATAATTGAACACGCTTCCGCACTATGTAATCCAGTGTACACAACGGAAACATTTCTCCAACCCCTACCAGGTATCTACATACATGTAGTAATCTGGAATTGCATCGATGAAAATGTCACGCTGATGAGCAAATTGGAACTATTTTTACACATCCACGGCGACACAAAAGTCCTACCCGCCACTAGTGATCCCACTATGTAGTCCATGGTTTTCTTCTTTTTTCTATTATTGTTTAATCTGTATATTAAATGAAATTATTATATTATATCCTCTTTTTAAAATTACTATAACTTAAAGCTAAATTCGAGCAGTTAAGATATATTAATTTACAGTTGCCTATGCCTTTAAACTGTAGAACATATCCCACAGCCCCACAGATAACACCTTCATATCTGGATGCCTCTTTCTTTAACCAAAAACCTGGGGCGAGGTAACTTACTATAAACGAATAAATAGCTGTTACGTCTTTCAAAACATTTGTATTTCTGCGACAATAAAAAAGTGATTCCAGCTGGGACACCCGTTTCTAGAAAATCCTCAGTTTTCGTACTGAGCTTCAATTCTAATTTTGTACAAGAATCTCCATGGTAGTAACCTTTTGATCAAAAACAAATACAAGCCTAGGTAAGCGGATGCTAACGTAGGTCAGAAGCAGCAGGATAATATGCATGTATAAGTGCCATTTGCAAGAATTATAATAGATATATTTTAGCGAGTAATAATTGTTACCAAGTATTTGCTATATGCGATACGTATATAATTGTTAAATCGCGCAAACGTGACATTTAAAGCACATCTACGTGTCTGAATCTTTCAAAATATGACATTTGGGGGAGCTTGATGTGGCTAACTGAATCCCGCCTGTGAAATGCGCATATTTTATAAGGCTGATTATGAACCTCTTCCTACCACGACCTCACATTTACCATTGTTTACTACTACAGTACCACAGTACAGAGCAAATGGCCAGTTACCATAAATACACACACCTTCAATATTGGCGACTAGCTTTGCGTAATATCCAACTTTTACTGCTGCTATACTCTCCCCTGTTGGGAATGGTAAAGAACGAAGTCAGTGGCTGTCACATCAAGTTACCACTAACAAGCGAGATCTTATTTCCCCTAGCTCTCCCACTGCTATCCATTGGCGTACCTGCCTGGAATGGCCAGCTCCTCCTCACGCCGCCGCCTCAGCAGGCGAGGGATGGATGAGCAGGGAAAGCAGGCACCGGGAAGGAAGCGACTCCCATAGTCTGGAACACCTTTCCGCGGAGTAATCCAATTATCCACCTGGTATTTGCTGCGTCAGGTTTGCCTCTCTGGGATTGACGTGAAAAACAAACAGCCCTGTTGGGAACGATAACATTCCACGCTGTGTAGAGTTATTGTAGAATGATTGGGGCCGGGCACATTGCCTCCGATATGATCTTTGTGAGCTCGTGACTAGTGAATTCCAATGCAAAGGTACACGAGAAATGTTTTAGAAATCAAATAAATATTTGGGCTAATTCTATCGTGATAGTGGCTTGTAAACCGTTAACGCATTTTTTTTTTTTTTGCAGTATGTGAATATCTGCATCAGAAAGGCTGAGTCATGTAAGAGGTATAGATTTATACTTCTGCTCTTCTCCTTCTTATCTCCTCCTCCTTCTTCTCTTCGATGTGGTACGGGCGTGCTGGATTCGTCAGAACTGTCAATAAAAGAGGACGAAACATTTCTGACTTAGTTAATATTACGATACGTCACACAGCATTTCGTCTTCTCGATCAAGTCGTCTCTACTTAATCTGACAGGCATGGGCCCCACCATTGCTGACAGGACCGAGGGGGCCTTGGCTTGTCTGATCGCATGGAATCAGGATTTCGGCTCAGGTCCACCCCCGATCTGATTGTCTACATGTCCGGCCGGATTCCAGCTGGAGAAGGCCGTGTTTCTGTTGATTACTACGACAGAAGATCCACGCAGCAGGAGAGGAAAAAAACATCGTCGCCCAGAATCCATCCAAGTGTACAGCTGAGGTCCCCAGTGCCGCCGGGGAACTGCTTTACTAAAGAAAGGCGCCACATGAATATTTATGAGGAGGCAGAGGTAGTCAACGGCCCTCCAGGCTTTATGCAATGAAACGCGAAAAGAGAAAGCAACAGATATATTTTATCTGCTGGGAAATATAAAGACAAGGCCGTTTACCATTGTAAGAAAATGAATCGTCTTCTGGAAGCACTTGTCGAATCCAGATGGTACAGGCGCGAGGTGACGAGGATGCAGTTATGTTTAATTGGACACCTCAACGATGGTTGAATTGCTAAATGTAAAAGATACTCACACCAGTTCACGATTCCATACAGGCATTGCATAATTATTCAAAGGTCGTTAAAATATGTTTCGAACTAGAAGAATCAATTTCGTCAGTTCCTTGATCTCCTTTGCACGTGTAATTTTATTTGATGGGACTGTGTATTTGCGGGGAATGTGCCTTTCGCCCGTGCTTAAAAATCGCGCGATATGTGTGCCTGTGGCCACCGTCCGTAAGTAGAATTTAAAGCAGAGTTGTTATTATGTCCATATATTAGCTGATGATCATGTTCATATCCTGAACTTGATAGGTTGCGTACCATAGCATTGGCTTAACATGCTTTAAACCAATGCTGCTTCACGAATTGGCTAGACGATTATCAATCTCTGAAAGGACTTATATTGATTCTGGTGACTATTCTTTACTTCCACTTTATCCCATTAGGGCATTCTGTATTAAGTGTTGAGGACAATTGGTACATGTAGGCTGTTGGCGCTGCCGGCGAATCTGTCTCTGTTCACACATGAACGCATCGTAGATTGTGCCATGGCGCGATGGAGACTTGGGCGATGATGTAATTAATATTCTGGTATTAAATGAACGTGTTGTCTCGACCAAGCTTCCTTAGCGCATTCACTGCTGTGCAGTTACGAGACTCAGTTTGAGAGCATTTTCCGTTATTAAACCCCGCCAGCTCTGCTGGGCGGGGTTTATTGCGATGCTCATGTGCGTCTGTGTGTGTGTCTGTGTGTGTGTGTGTGTGTGTGTGTCTGTGTGTGTGTCTGTTAAC
>JAAUYG010076729.1_pt1 | contig 11168 bp, 8 predicted proteins | sample 7278091 | NCBI WGS metagenome assembly JAAUYG01 (sample SAMN14350201, study PRJNA611818) | marine sediment metagenome | isolation source: surface marine sediment (0.6m) | place: French Polynesia: Moorea | collected 2018-08
GAGCTCCGGCTGAGCAAGTACTTACTCTTACGTTGAGTCTCTGGCGACATGTCTCGTCCCACGGCGGAAGCCGTAATGGTTCCGAATTTGTCCAACATCCAATTTTTTTCCCAAGAACTATCTAGAGATGAGTTGGCGGTTCAGTAGCAGCAGCCTGTCTATCCGAGGGTGTGCTCCTGTCCACCGTGACTACGCACCATACACAGGTCGTGTTTTATATTTATGTATATTAAGGGATATATGTATATATATATAACCGGTGAAGTTCGTTCTAGGCGAGCTCCGTAGTCCCAGTTCCTGTAGAGATAGAGACACGGCAGTGGCCAGTCTCGGCTGGCTGGCTGTGCGGCTGGCCTTTCAGATGTCCCCTGTCCAGGACTGACGACTGGACTCAGTCAAGTTAGGATGTCGTCTGGAGTGAGGTGTCAGAAATTCCTGTCTGCAGGTCCGCTGCCTGGCTACCAAGCCATGTCCCAACCTGTGACACACTGCTACTCACACTGACTAACTCACTGTCCACCACAGCACGGCACAGTACAGCACAGGCTATGGGCTCTAGCCAGGAGGCTCGACAACTACAACTCGCCCGTTGTCAGCGACCGCCGGCTCTTTAAAGCTTTTCCCTCATCCCGTTTTTCCCACAGGGCTGAGGGAAGAATTGGTCACGGACATGTTCCTCAACGCACGTTTTCGCGAAGACTCAGGCGATTGAATCTTTACAGGGCGGTGGCTATTGGCCAAGAGAGCATTATCATAGGTCAGCTTTCAACCAATGGGCCCTAAAGCTTGCCACGGCGGGCGTGGTTTCAGTCGGACGCAAGCCGGCTGACAGGCATATAGGCCCCGCCCAGAGGCTGCGAAAAACTGCGCCATGCAGCGACTGGTGTTTGATAGCCAGAGCAGCGCTTTTTTGGCTTCATTGGCATTGCAGACCTAACAGCGACTACCTGTGGGGTTCAGAGAAAATGGTCAAAGATAATCACACTGGTAGAGTTTGATAGCAAAATGTCGTTTGAGCCACCGAGTTCGTGCTTTACACAGTTTATCAGGCATTGTAACTGAGCTGATTGGCGGGCGACATCGACGGCAGCAAAAAAACTCGTCGTGATTGCAGGGTAGCAACAAAGCAACAGTAACGGGAGCTCAATCCACTGTCACTCTCAACAACAACAACAACAACAACAACAACAATAATAATAATAATAATAATAATAATAATAATAATAATAATAATAATAATAATAATAATAATAATAATAATAATGGAAAAGCCTTCAGTGTTGTGTCTAGCACTGCAGGACACGCCTAAAAGTAATTTAGTGCGTCTTATGACAGTGCATCATTTTTTGCTGTTTGATAATCCGAGTATAACATATACAGCCAATATATTTACACATGATTTCATGAAGTACAATTCGTGGTCATTGCATCAGAGCAATAAAGCTGTGACGTATGTTGTCAAACCAAATATCTACAGAGCCTATAAGCCCAGAGCCTAAGGCGATGGAAGCCAAAAATTTTATATACAAAGAGCACAAACTAAGACGGAGACTGGGCGCACATGTGTACCATGGATCTTTGATCTGCTCCATAATTTTGACAAACCTGATTGTTCAATAAAGAACAGGAATGAGTTCTTCTTGTGTGTAACCTAGAATGTTCAGTTGTATGTATTAAATGCTTCTGAAATTCAAGTTGGGGGATCAAACTCTTACTCGAGGTAATCGGCGGTGAGCAGGCGACACCAGGTCAGAGCGTGTCACTGTCGGCTTCTGTGAGGGCAATACCAACAACCTTACCAAGTATATACAGTCCGGACTTGGCCAATATAATCCTTGTGACTAGCTGAGGTCAATATAAGGTCTGCCCTGAAGGCATGTAACCCTATTAGCGGTAATCCAGCCCTATACTGCTTATATCCCACTCCGCCAGCTATATACCCTGCCATGCTAAAGGTTGGCGCTGTTTTTGTATTGAGTTTGAGACTATATACAATATTGGTCGGCATGGGTATCCATTTTAAACCACAGTTACTTTAGTATAGAAGGACTGACCATTGCGTGTTGTGAGTTATCTGGCTCCTGCCCTGGCTTGTCTCTGGGTATGTACCTAGGGCTCACACAGCGGCCGCTTTCTCTTTAATTGCAGATCCGTTAGCTAAACAGTCTTACGCAGAATGACACGGTATGTTTTTCCTGGGGATATACGGTCAACACATCTTGGTGTGTATGTGCTTGAGCTACCAAACGTGTAAAGGTCCGCAACTCACAGTCTGTCCCCTGTATGTCAATATGTCATTGGCTGGTCGCCGGCAGGCGTGTCTGTGGATCCCTTACAATCTTTACATGCATGTAAAGGAGAACGATTTGGACACAATTTGAAAGTGGTTTAGTGGACATTCCTAAATCCGCGATATGCAATAAGTAGTTCCATAAGTGGGAATCAGGATCTGCAGCAGCAGCAGTAGTAATAGCAGTAGTAGCAGCAGCAAGCAGTGGCAGTTAATGTATAGTAGCAGTGACAGTACTAGTAGTAATAGCAGCAGCATGCAGCTTTAGCAGCAGTAGCAGTAGTAGTAGTAGTAGTAGCAGCAGCAGCAGCAGCAGCAGTAGTAGTAGTAGTAGTAGTAGTGGTAGTAGTGGTGGTGGTGGTGGTGCCAGTAGTGGTAGTTCAGGACAGTATAGCGAGGTATAGCGATTGAATTGTATACCAGTGCGTATATAAATTGAAAACATCACACACAGAATAAGACACAAAAGTAAAATATTTTGATATTAGGTAGGTGATGCACTCCTGCAAATACGAGTTTGGTGTTATATAAATTCAGTCATTAAACTCATTAGCCCCCCCCAAAAAATCTGTTAAAAATCTTAACTGGTAATAAGCTGGCTAAAAGTACCGCGGGGATCGAACTGATGTTACGCGTGAGTGAGTGGAGAACAACACGGGTGTAATGCCTTGTGGTACAGGTTATAGTTCATCACAGAAACTATACATATATTAGTAGATTTGTGCAATCTGAGGTGAGATATTGGCAACTGATGTGTATAGTGTCGACAGAAAATTTGGAAGTCACGTCAATGCACCATGTTCAGTCGTGCAGTTCAGTGTTGGGAGCGTTCTCCGACCCACCAACTGTAAGAATATCAATTATAGCGGCACAGCCCTCTAAGATAATGTTTTTTCTTAGATGCCTACTCCTGATAGCACTATTAGATTTGACGTTAGGTGACCTTGAAAGGTTAAGTACAAGTTTAGCCAAAGGACACGTCTGTGATACACTCAGTGTACACCCCCTGACCATAATATGGAGTTTTTGCAGGGTACGCAATGCGCAGGAGTCTGATCGGCACGAACACTTGGGCGATACTATAGACGGCGCTGAAAGTGGTCTTTCTCACGTGTTCTTTTAGATTACTGAACCCATGGACCAAAACCAATGTGCACCCCAGTTTGTAGATGGCAATCTAACCGTTCCTGAGCTGCTGCAGTCGAAACCTATAGTCAAGTTGAGTTTAGCAAATAAACGGTACGAAATCTGTGGTTCTGGCCAATAGCAGATCATTTAGCCTTATTGAAACAGAGTAGGGGTAGATGCTCCAGTGCAATGTTTCTGATTGCTGGCTACATGATGTAAAATTAATATGAGACTAATGTATCAGGGACATTATATACCGGATCTCAGACGAACTATGTGACAAATAGCCTGGGTGGCATGCTGCATAACGTTACCATGCAGACAGCCGCCGACACAGGGGCTTACATGGCGGTGCAGGGTGGACGCCATTATGAGTGACACACTCACATGCGGATGGGACCAGTGCGACTGAAACTTTTGATGTTGGTCAAACTGAGTTCGAGAAATTTGAAATATAGCACACCTAGGCAGACTAAGAGACGTGGTAGGACTACCCATTTACATCGTCTGCACATTTATAAAGTAATAAATCCCTTATTATAAAATATGTTCACGGGAAGGCAGGAGATTTTGCGGTGGACGCCAAATCCATCGAATCAAAAGTTTCGTTTGTAGCAACGATAAGACTTGCGTATCTCTTGCTGTTTACTGTAGCAAAGAGTGTATCTTTTTGTACACCTTTTGACTGTAGCACAGAAATAATGACGAAAAATATAGGGTAAGAATACATCAGTAACGAATGCATTGCTTTACTACTAAAAGCATGATCTGCAGAATTGGAAGCAGCAGCATAGGCCTAAAAAGGCAGGATGCTTCGTTTCTCCCCCCGTGAATGAAGACACTGCGCTACCGTGAAATAGTCACTGTTAAACTGACTTTGTCGTATACCTACTTAATTGGCCTTCCCAATCACTGCTGTATTGTCTGCCGTTAGTCTTTTCAATTTTCGGCCCGGAATTAATTTACCAAGCCCCCAGGGCGTTCACAATATGTCTCTATAATATATACCTCCTCTGATACAAAAAAATGAAGCTCCACACAAAGCCCTACAGGAAGGACAGACCTGCCTGACCACGCCCACTGGTAGCCTGGACACAGATCACGTGACCGTGTCGCGTGTTACCTGATCGTGGCAGGTGGTGACACGAGTTTCGTCATCCGTCGTCACAGCAGCGACTTGGCGACAAATGTCCGCCTGCTGCTCCCCAAACCGTGGGCAATCTTGGGGACACCTCGGCTATAAGATTTCTCCTGGATATCTCACAGCTATTCCCCTCTCCCTTCCTTCTCTAATGTAAAATTATTTTCCCTACTGGTTTTAGCATTAAAACGCCGAGGAAGATGAAAATATAATCAACCCTCTCGGTAATTAATTATATCACAAACTTCCTTCATTTCAGTTTGCGCCTCTTAATTTTGTTTGACCTCTAAGCCATCATTGGGTCAATGTTCGATTGATACTATAGGTCTGCGGTGCCTTTAAACACCATTGTCCAACATGGTTGTCACAAATATGCACAATTAGGATTTTTTATGAAAATCCTCTAAGTTTCAATGGAAATTCATCTGACGGGGGAAGTGAGTAGCACAGTGTTTTAAAAAAGAGTGTCGTTAATCAACCGTATAGTTGAGCTGTTTGATCAGACAGTTATAGTGAATTGTAACAGGCCTTAATTGTACATCTAAAAATGCAGGTGACAACCAGTTTGACTGATAGAGCATAGAGACACACCCATGAATATTTCAATGTCAACTTGGAGTGGCGCTATTACGGAGTATTATTGCCGCCATAATGATGTTTGTAAAGACTGCAAAACATATGCAGAAGAATTTGAGTTTACATCCCGCTAAGTGATAGCTAAGTGTAAGAAAATTAACACAGACAAGATGAATACAGATGCTTTGGCGCTTCAGGGTAAAATTACAGAAAGTAACTTACAGTGCACAAACAGGTCTTACGGTTAATTGTACGCATCAACTCACTTCTTTATCATCGATCATCCAGTGTATTCGTCATATCCGCGAATAGTGCATTATGCTATATTTTTGTTGACGTTTACAACAGACGTTAAAATAAGTTTGTTTTGTCTTTTTTATGTTATCTTAATTGGACATGCAAACAGTCAAGCCTCGACAGCAATAATATGTGTTTCAGTAATATTGGTTAAGATGTAAGGAGTGTACGGTAATTTTGACGTAACTTTCATATGGTAATCTCATGTCACGGGACTTATTCTGCACACAGCAATCTCATGTCAAGGAACTTTATTCTGCACACAGCAATCCCATGTCAAGGAACTTTATTCTGCACACAGCAATCTCATATCAAGGAACTATATTCTGCACACAACAATCTCATGTCAAGGAACTTTATTCTGCACACAGCAATCTCATGTCAAGGAACTTTATTCTGCACACAGCAATCTCATGTCAAGGAACTTTATTCTGCACACAGCAATCTCAGCATGTCAAGGAACTATTCTGCGCACAGCAATCTCATGTCACGGGACTTTATTCTGCACACAGCACTCTCATGTCAGGAACTTTATTCTGCACACAGCAATCTCATATCAAGGAACTTTATTCTGCAGACAGCAATCTCATGTCAAGTCAAGGAACTTTATTCTGCACACAGCAATCTCACGTCAAGGAACTATATTCTGCACACCTATTCTGCACACAGTAATCTCATGTCAAGGAAATTTATTCTGCACACAGCAATCTCATGTCACGGGACTTTATTCTGCAAACAGCAGTCATGTCAAGGGACATTATTCTGCACACAGCAATCTCATGTCAAGGAACTTTATTCTGCACACCTCAATCTCATGTCAAGGAACTTTATTCTGCACACAGCAATCTCATGTCAAGGAACTTTATTCTGCACACAGCAATCTCATGCCAAGGAACTTTATTCTGCAAGCAGCAATCTCATGTCAAGGAACTTTATGCTGCACACAGCAATCTCATGTCAAAGAACTTTATTCTGCACAACTATTCTGCACAGTAATCTCATGTCAAGGAACTTTATTCTGCACACAGCAATCTCATGTCAAGGGACTTTAATTTGCACACGAAAATCTCATGTCAAGGGACTTTATTTGCACACGGAAATTTCATGTTAAAGGACTTTATTTTGCACACCGAAATCTCATGTCAAGGAATTTTATTTTGCACACTGCGATGTCATGTCAGAGGAAGTTTATTGTACATACTTTACTTTGCACATGGCAATCTCATGTGAATGAACTTTATGATGTTTTGCGTACGGCAACATCATGTCAAGGAACTATACTTTGTGCCCATGTTGAAAAATGTTTCGAGATTTTTTTTTAAATGCACGTGAAAGTGATTACACTGTAGTACTAAGATTTATTACTTTCGCCAGTGGCAGCAAGGAGTTGGCATTCTTATATGTTGTCAACAATCTAAATTACATAACTGTACACCAAAGCCAATGTAAGTAAGTAAAAAATAATGCCACCCATGCCATGCATGTATTAAGAAACGACTGGAATATAAACAGACCCGTGTGATATCTTATATACTTAGCATGCAGCATAAGTATATTTTATGTAAAGATATTAACTGAATACAAACTAAATTGATTTATATGCCATCTGTTGCTGAAGAATATTTTTAAACATACTGTTTGCAACTTACTTGCTACTGTGTCTCATTATGATTCGAATAAATGCACGCCGCCAATGTGACACAGTTCAGGATATCAATGATGGTTGATTTATTCCCAACAATTGGGATGTTTAACCGGTATTTTCTTCCGAAACATCATTATTTTTCTTTACCCTTTTTAAGGTCAAATTTTCCATAAGTTGGGCTTGGGGGTAATTTTGTGAATTTTCAGAAATTGATAATTTCAGATACTGAAAAGTATCGTGTAATACGTCATTTGCTTGTGGGGAGAGTCAAAACGTATTGTAAAGTGCACAGGACAAGATCAATTTGCATTATGGTAAGTGATGTAGTTGTGTTATACTAGACAAATGTCCACCCCATTGAATCTCTGTCCTTTCTCCAGCCCATGCACGTTACACCTGTTCTCCACAATTAAGTTGACGATAGCGCCCATTGCCTGCACTAAAGCATTCCTATAACACCTCAAACTTTGACTTTATGCAACCTGTTCCAATGGCACCCAATAACGACCGCTACTAACGCATTGTCAGCAAGCCTATTAGTGTAACGGCTTTGGTCGCCACCAACGGTCAGCAGGGGGTCAACCTATCGCCGTCTTCATCTTTCCTGGGGCCCCCGTGGGGTCTCCCCAGACCGTCGGGATTCTGTAAACCCCAGCGGCTGCCCACTAACCAACCCTCACCGGCAATCAGGGCTCGACAGCAAAGACGGCACTAAAAGCCTCTAATGGGTGATAGAGTCCGATAAACACCTAGTCCGAAATTACAGAACAAAACGGGAGAAGTAAAAGAGTCAGGCCAATTGTCCACCGTCTCTGTCCGGTTGATCTGCGACGGAGATAGCCAGCCAGTTTGTTTGCTCTCTCATCTCGCGGCTTTAAATGGTTTTATTTGACTGATGCGACCCAGAAAATTGACTGACATGCAGGGGTTTGCTTTATTCCGCGTGGGAACATCGCGGCGGTGGCTACAGACCAGTCAGCACCGGACAGTGCTCTGGTGGACTAATGAAAGCTACTATGATTTACGGCATTTTCACATTTTAACGTACCTGTTTAAATGAAATTGCAGAGGTGATAGTTTGTAAAGTGTAACTCTTTATTAGAACCCTTATTTTATTTGAAGATTAACGTCACGATCATGCTTTAACCGAAGGATAATGTTACATGACAAAGGAGGCAAGTCAGAAATATACATCCTACTGGAATACTGCACATTTCCGTGAAATAATCAAAATGAAAGAACAATTAATGCAAGGAATGTAATGTCTATAGCAGTATATGTCAGGGGCAAAAAAAACAAACAAAACAAAACAACGCTGCAAGAGGTTTACATTACAACTCCGAGCTCTACATTTTTTTTTTATAAAATCCACACAAGATATGACAACTGTGTAAACAGTAACTTCTTCTTGCTTATATATTCTTGCCTTTCTTTTTTATTTTCTCCTCCTCCTACTTCTTGTTTCTTCTTCTTCTTCTTTTTCTTCTTCTTTCTTCTTCTTCTTCTTCTTCTTCTTCTTCTTCTTCTTCTTCTTCTTCTTCTTCTTCTTCACTTGAAGTTCTGTACAAAAGGTTTACAATGGACGCTGGCAAACGATTATACCGTAAGAGCTGTAGGATTCAGCTATAGGATTTTGATTCTTTATTACGGAAAAAAATATTCTGAAGCTGTCAGAAATTGACGATTCCGGTCAAAATAAGGCTTTGTACATGGCGTCGCTATAAAATTATTAAATAATATGTAACACACTGGTGCTAGAATGTCTCTAAAACTTCCAATTGAGTTATAGTTTGTATAACAGTGCAGCGATGCCTGGATAACAAAACATACCCACCATGCAGGAAGTATACAGTGAATATACGCAACAGATATCTGTTATTTTTTTTTTTAAATTGTTATTCAGCAATGTGGCGTCTATACGCAAAAACTAATCGGAGAAGTGTAACTTTGTTAAAGAGTTCCCAGCCCTAACGAGATCAGCCTCAAAGGAATTGCATTCTATATATGATTAGAACTTTTTATCAGACGAAAGAGGGCTATCATTCTAAACAGTTCCGACGGTGTGTCATCGATGTGGTACAGCCCTTTACAGCGGTAGACAATTAAAAAGTTCACTCAGTTCACTAGGTGCTAGATTAGCTCGAATATTTCATTTTGTGAAACAAGGTTTCCATAGCATCTACGGCGCTGCTGTGTTCGCGTACGACAGATGGAAGGGTGGAGAACAGCGTACTAAACTGTGAGTGTGTGTGTGTGTGTGTGTTGGGGGGGGGGGGGAGGGGAGGGGGGCATTGTTCTGGCACACCCGATCTCTTTTTGTCGGTTTCTTTCGTTAGTCCCTGTTCGCCTTTCCTCCTCTCTGGTTTGCCTGGGTACGGTGTCTGAGGAGCTCGGAGTGGGATTTACTTTCGGCCACTTGGCGAAACTTATTTCCCTGTCCACCTCGTCTGGGCGCTTCCTTGCCGGGCGAAGGGGCAGGAGAAGGGCAGGAGGCGCCAGCAACAGAAGAAGGAAGTACCGGTTTGCCTGTATCCTCCTGCTGCTATCCCCCTCTCTTCCCTCTACCGATACTGGACGGATACTACACTCCCCCGCTACAGACGACAGGGCGATAATAGCAGCAACGCCGGGTCCTCCACCCAGACCGGCTTCCGCTTTCCCTGGGCCCCGGTCGCTTCCGCCGACCCGACCCGGAGCCGCTGAGGCGCCGCGGCCTCGGCTCTCAGACCGCCAGGCGTCAGGGCCCAAGTGTCCCGGCAGATCGGGTTGCTGCAAAGGGGGGAGGTGTGGGGGAGGACGGGGCAAGAGGCGAACCTTGCCCCGGGCGAAAGAGAGATAGGCCGGGGGCTTAGGGAGGGTGAGCGAGGACAAAGTAGACAGGTAGCGGGGAAGGAACGTGCCATTTCTGAGACGATAGTATGTAAGAGTACTCCAACTGTTTACCAGATGTACAGCTGAGAACATATATATCGATGTTCTAGACGTTCTGCTGCTGCTGTTGTTGTTGCTACTGCTGCTGCTGCTGCTGCTGCTGCTGCTGCTGCTACTACTACTACTACTACTACTACTACTACTACTACTACTACTACTACTACTACTACTACTACTGTAAGTGCTGCTGCTAATAATGATAACGCTGCCATTAATTCTTTCGGCTTTGGGGCTGCCAATAGACCAGTTCACACTCAAGAAGACGACCCTTCAGTCAGGCCAACAAGGAAAACCAAGGAAGATCAATTGATTCAAACTATCACCATACGACTTGCAATTTATATCTGATGAAAGGACCAGCGTGTTCATACCTGTCTGCGTATAAGACAGGCACCTTAGAATATTTTATGCGTGAGTATCCAGCCTTTAGTTTCCTGTCTGCTAGGTAACTGGTCGAACATCAATTCATTCAAAATTAAGTTGGAGTCGACTCTTTTGACAGGCATAAACCTGTATGGAATTACCTGTATCACTTCAAATTTCTTGTTCTCGTTGCTGAAGCGCCATCATGGGTTACAACCCCTCTTATCAGGTAAAACTGTTAAAATTATCAAACACTGAAAGCCAGAGATTACATGTGAACAGTGCTATATAATGGTCAGAATGTAGTGATCAGACTGTCTACAAGGTTGAGTTAGATAACAGTCATACTTTGTTACTGTCTTCTGCATGTTGTCTGTGAATGGCATATCTCATCACTGTCAAAATAGCAGGCGGATCAGAAGGTGAAACAATATATAGCTCTGTAACCTCACTCATAAGAAAACTGCTACATGTTTTAATACCATCAACACGCAGTCAAACCTTACTTTTGGGTAGTATTGTCAGTGTCCTTAATCCTCGGGTGGTCTTGCCATTCAGGCCCTGAAACCATGCCCTAAGTTTTCATAAAATTAAATAAATACTGGACACTCATAACTGTTGTCATAAGTGTGTGTATTTCATCGCCTTTTCTACGAGGTAAAAATTTGTGTCAGTGTATCGACGGTTACGAAAGTACAGCGGGGAATCCCCTTTATTTGGTTTCAGTTTAGGCAGACTGATAAAATTATCTCGAAACATTGGGGATGTATGATACGGTGGCTGATACTTGCCAGATA